>ENA-OWPA01000642-OWPA01000642.1-bioreactor-metagenome-genome-assembly--contig:-NODE-642-length-40375-cov-4.065338_pt1 | contig 40375 bp, 40 predicted proteins | sample MGYA00238139_ERZ651803 | MGnify/ENA primary metagenome ERZ651803 (study PRJEB26909, sample SAMN07631231) | bioreactor metagenome | isolation source: Switchgrass digestor | place: USA: Dartmouth... | reverse complement strand
TGGAGGCGGAAATGGAAAAGCAGATCCAGAGGGAGATCGATGACGCGGAAGCGGCGGCCCAGGCTGCTCCCCTGCCCAGGCCGGAGGAGGCGCTGGGGCCGGTCTACGCGGCGGAATAAGAAGGGCCCCGGCTCTCTGCCGGGGTCCTCGGTCACCCCTTCCCCCAGTGCTCCCGGATGAACTCATCCCGCCCTGAGGCAGCACGGTCCGCCTTGTAGTGCTCAGGGTTCTTCCTGTGGTATCCCTGATGGTACTCCTCGGCCGGATAAAAGGGCCCGGCGGGAAGAATCAGGGTCACAATCGGCTTCTCAAACCGGCCGCTGGCCTCCAGCGCCGCCTTCGATGCCTCTGCCAGGCGGCGCTGCTCCTCGTTGTGATAGAAGATCGCGGTCCGGTAGTTATCGCCCCGGTCGTGAAACTGGCCGCCGGGATCGGTGGGGTCGATCTGCTGCCAGTAAAGTTCCAAGAGCCGCTCGTAGGGGAACACAGCGGGATCAAAGGTAATCTGCACCGCCTCGAAGTGGCCCGTGGTGCCTGATTTGACCTCCTCGTAGGTGGGGTTCTCCTTGTGCCCCCCGGTGTACCCGGAGACGACCTTCTTGATGCCGGGCTGCTCTTCAAAGGGGCTCACCATGCACCAGAAGCAGCCGCCGGCAAAGGTGGCCAACTCGTAATGTTCATTTCCCATCTCGTACCCCTCCGTTGCGCAGTGCGCCTGCGTCGTGGTCTGCGTCGACTGCTGCAAATAACACCGTAACCTTCTCGGCCACCCCGCCGTTCCACCTGCCAGAGGCGGTAATTCAACGCCACCTTTGTCGACCCGCAGATGTCTTCTCACTAGAACTGCAGGTTCTCCAGGCTCTCCTTTACCTTGCCCAAAAAGCCCACCATCTCACGGCCGTCCACCGCCCGGTGGTCGGCCGTCAGCACAATGTACATCATCGGCCGAACCGCGACCTGGTCATTCTCCACCACCACCGGCCGCTTCACGATGGCCTCAAAGGCGAGGCTCCCCACGTTGGGCGGCTTGATGACAGGCGTGCCGAACAGCGACTGACCCCAGCGGCCCGTATTGGTGATCACAAAGGTCTGGTTGGCCATCTCCGGTGCGGTCAGAGCCCCCAGTCGGGCCTTCTGGCTCTGGATGTAGATCTCCCGGGCCAGTTCGGCGATGGACTTCCGCTCCGTGTTGTAAATCGTAGGCAGCACGACGCCCCCGGCCGTCTGAACAGCGTAGCCCAGGTTGATCTGCCGGGGGATGATGAACCCGGTGGGGGTCAGGACCCCATTCAAGAGCGGAAAGGCCTGCAGCGCTCGGGTGGCAGCTCTCACGAAGAAGGGCAGGTAGGTGAGCGGCACCCCCAGAGCCCGCTGGAACTCCTGCTTCGCCGACTCCCGCAGGGCCTGAAGCCGGGAGACGTCCACCTCCGCAACCACTGTAACCGGTGCAGTGCTCTGGCGGGCGATCTCCAGGTTGCGCATGGTCACCTGCCGGATCGCAGTCAGGGGGAGGGTGAGTGCAGCAGGCGATGGGGTCACGCCGATGGCCAGCGGATTGTCGCTGGTACCCCCAGGCAGGACGATGCCGCAGGGCGCGCCGGGCGGCAGGGCACCGGAACGTCCCAGGACTGCGCTGCCCAGCGTACCGGGAGGTCGGGCAGCAGCCGCCAGGAAGGACGGCGCCGCGCCTGGCCCCACAGCGGCTGCGGCCGGGGCACCCCGCGGCACAGCGGCCCCCACCCCTGCGGCGCCCGTCAGTGGCAGGTTCAAGGAGCATCCCTCCCTCTGGGCGCACCCAGTCTTCCTGCCGACCATCCTATGCGGCGCCGCTGCCCTGGTCACCGGGCACAAAGGCGCGAAAAGGGGACAAGTCATTCCGACCTGTCCCCCACATTTTCGTTCTCCGAAAAGCGCTCCAGCCACTCAATAACTTCCCGCGTAATCTGGGTCGGCGTCGAGGCGCCGGAGGTCACCGCCACCTTCTTCCGCCCCCGCAGCCATTCAGGCCGCAGCTCCGCCGCGGTGCCTACCAGATACGCCTCCCTGCCGGCCACCTCTCTGGCCACCTGCACCAGCCGGTTGGAGTTGTTCGACCGGGAGTCGCCCACCACAATCACCAGGTCTGCCTCTGGCGCCATCCGGGCCACCGCCTCCTGGCGCTGCTGCGTGGCCAGGCAGATCTCGTTGTACACCACCACCCCGGGGAACCGCTCCTGCACCTTGTTCATCAGCGCCTGGATGTCCCACTGTGAAAGGGTGGTCTGATTGGTCACCGCCAGCTTCTGCCCCGGCGGGAACTTCAGTTCCTCTAAGTCTGCTTCCTTCTCGATTAAGTGCACCTTGCCGGGGGCCACCCCCACCGCCCCTTCAGGCTCAGGATGCCCCTTCTTGCCGATATAGATCACTTCATACCCCTGCCGGACCAGCTCGGCGATCAGGTCGTGGGTCTTGGTCACGTCCGGGCAGGTGGCATCCACCACATGCAGCCCCTTCTCCCGGGCCCGCACCTTTACCGCCGGAGAGACGCCGTGGGCGGTAAAGACCACCGTGCCGTGCTCCACCCGTTCCAGGAGGGCCAGGCGATCTTCACCATCCAGGGTGATGACCCCCAGCCGGTCCATCTCCTCCACCACATGGCGGTTGTGCACAATTTGGCCGAGAATATAGATCGGCCGGGGCACCGTGGGATCTTGTGCGACCCGCTTCACCAGCTGGATGGCCCCCACCACGCCGTAGCAGTAGCCCCGGGGGGTAATCTTGATTACTTCCATCACAGATCAGTGATGCCCGTGTGCGGCGTGGGCATCCTCTTCGCAGGTCTCGTCATCCTTGCGGTTCAGAGAAAGCGCCAGGTAGACCACTGCGCTGGCTGCGATGATGCCAATAATTGCAATCCAAAAGTTCATGGTGCGAAGCCCTCCTTTGGGATCATCGGGAACCGGTGTTCCCGTCCATTGTGACGCATGCCCCTCCCAAAGGCAAGCCCCCGGAGCACGCCCCGGGGGACCTTCCATTACTGGGAAAGCGGCAGGCTCCGAACCTCGCCGGGCAGTTCCAGCTGGACTGCGTCCGCCTGGAACGTCACAGCCGGCTCTTTCGGCAGCCCTTCCGTCAGCAGCACCTGGCCCTGGGCGTCCACCACCCAGAGAACCCAGCCGCCGTCCAGACTGGCCAGCAGCGCTGCCAGCCTGCCGTCCGGCGAAACCTCCACCCGCTCAAAAGAGGCGCCCGCCTGCTCCGGAGCGGCCCGCCAGGCCTCCCGGCCCTCAGGCAGTTCGAGGGCCGTCATCTGATCGCCGCTCCAGACCAGCAGCAGGTCTCCAAAAGCGGCCAGTCCCTCGCCGTAAACCGGTGCGGACCAGAGGGCGGCCCCCTCCCGGTAGACCGTCACCCCCGAGAAGTCGGCCACGGCCAGCATGGCGTCGCCGGCCCATGCAACCTCCAGGGGCATCTCCGGAAGATGGAGCAGCTGCTCCGTCTCCCCGCGGCTGTCCAGGATGTAAAGGTCGCCGCCGAAAGAGACCGCAATCCGGCCAGCGGGCGAAACCGCCAGCTGCCCGGGCCCCTCCGGCCCCCCGAGGGTGCGCTCCCAGAGGACGGCGCCGCTGGCATCCACCAGGCGAACGCCCTGCTCCGTGCGCTCCACCCGGGAGTCGCCCGGTGCGGGGGCCTCCACATCCCCCTGTGGGGCTGCGGCCATCAGCAGCATGTTGGCAGTCTCGGCTTGGGGCATGGCCGGCACGGGTAGGCTCACCAGGTAGCCCTGGTGATCGAGGACGCCCCCTGCCGCTTCGGGCACCATGGCGATGGAAACCTCCGGCTCGCCGTTCGCCGCTTCGTCGCCCACCGGAACATTCGCCCCGGCAGCGGGCTCAGGAGCTGCAGACGCAGCTGCCACGTCCTCCGAAACATCGGCCTCGGCAGCGGGCTCAGGAACTGCAGACGCAATCGAAACGTCGACCCTGGCGTCCGGTTCACCGGCAGGCACAGAGGCTCCAGCCGCATCCGCCGGCTCAGCTGCACCCATCATGGCATGCGGCGTTTCGGAGCCGCCAGGCGCCTGCTTTTCGATACCGTCCGCCTCGGCGACGGACTGCCTCAGCCCACCAGGGCCGGGCTCCTGCTGTGCCATCTGCCCGGAGTCCCGCAGCATCTGGGCCTCGCCGGTGCCGGGAGCCTGAGCAGGCGCTGCACGCTCCGCCTCCTTGGCCACCAGATCGCTGCCAGACGACTGACCATTCATCTTGAAACCGTCAAGCCCCGTGTTAGTCATCACCAGGAGCGCTGCCGCAGCCGCAGCCGCCACAGCCAAAGGCCGCACGAAGCGGCTCGCACTGGGACCGCGGCCCGACCGGGGTGAAGAGTCGGTGCCGGAGTCTTCGGCCCGAATCCGCTCCATCACCTGGCGCCGCATCGCCGGCGTAAACGCCAGGCCCTTGAGCTCCTCCTGCATACCGGCCTTTATCGCCCGGCGCAGCTCTTCGTCGAAGACGTCCGTCACCGCTCCTCCCCCCTTTCCAACATCATCTTCTTCAGCATGGCCCGGGCCCGGAACAGCCGGGTCTTTATGGTGTTCTCGTTCTGCCCGGTAACCTCGGCGATCTCCACCGTAGAGAGATCCTCGTAGTAGAACAGGAAGACCACTTCCCGGTAGGCCTCGGGGAGCTGCATCACATAGTGCATCACGGCACTCCGCCGGTCGCTGAGGAGGGCCGCCTCCTCCGGATTCGCCTCCGGCGGGGCTGTCTCCCAATCTGTCCGATCTGTGGCTCTGGGCTCTTCCGACGGCACCAACCGCCGCCACCACGCGCTGCGGGCCTTATCCCGGCAGAGGTTGACGGCAATCCGGTACAGCCAGGTGTAGGGTGAACTCTCGCCGCGGAAAGAGTCCCAGCTTCGGTACGCCTTGAGGAAGACTTCCTGGGCCACATCCTCAGCAGTGTGGCGATCTTTCAGATAGAAGTAGGCCAAGTGAAGCACGCGGGTGCCGTACTCTTGCATCAACCACTCAAGGGCCTCGGTGCGGTCCGCGGGTATCGCAGCAGGAGTTGGTCGAGACACAGGCTTCACCCTTCGCAGCAGAGTCACAACATGGCGCAATCCTTTCTAAGACGAACAGGTTCGCCATGTAGTTGCGAAAGGCCTGCGAAACGTCACCAGTGAATCTGCCTCTCACCGCACCTCTGATCTATGGACGGGGGCACACCAGCCTTCCGTTTCACTCGCAAACCGAAATATCACCGGCGCAGCCAGGAGAAGAGGCCCCGCGCTGAACCAGGGCCCGAGATCTTCGCCACGGTCTCCCCCACGCGCACCTCCCGGCCCACCGGCAGCACCTCCAGGGTAAAGCCGTCAGGCAGAGAGGTAATCACCATGGGAATCACAGGCGACGCCGCCTTCCGGCGCAGCGCCTCCAAATCGAACCGAACCAGCAGGTCGCCGGCGTGCACCGGCGCCCCTACCGAAGTGGCGGGGGTGAAGATCCCCGGCACGCTGGCCGTCTCCAGTCCGATATGGATCAGCACTTCCACGCCCTCGCCGGTCCGAATCCCCACCGCGTGCCCGCCGGGGAAAAGCACCTCCACCCGGCCGCTCACCGGCGCCCGCACCTCGCCGGCAGACGGTTCAAAGGCGACCCCATCGCCCATAATCCGGTCCGCAAAAACCGGATCCGGCACCTGGTCCATGGCAAGGCTCCGCCCGGCCACAGGTGCCTTCAACAGAATCTCCCTCCTGGCCAACCATTACCCCTCCCGGGTCAGCAGTTCAGCGGCCCTGCGTACATAACCGTCGCATTGCTCCAGGGCGTCCCGGGCGGCAGCCGCATCCGCACCGGTCAGGCACATCACCACCGCCACCTTCACCTGGCGGCCGGCAGCCTCAAAGGCCTTCTCAGCGGTCGCCCGGTCGACCCCCGCCGCCTGGGCAATAATCCGCTTGGCCCGCTCCACCAGCTTCGAATTGCTGGGCTGCACGTCTACCATCAGGTTGCCATAGACCTTGCCCAGTTTCACCATGGCGCCGGTGGAGAGCATGTTGAGCACCATCTTCTGGGCCGTGCCGCTCTTCATGCGGGTAGAGCCCATGATCACCTCGGGACCCACCACCGGTGCGATGGTCAGCTCCGCCACCCGGCTCATCTCCGAATCCGGATTGCAGGTGAGGGCAATGGCACGGGCCCCCAGCCGTTTGGCCTCTTCCAGGGCGCCAATGCAGTAGGGCGTCCGCCCGCTGGCGGCAATCGCCACCACCACGTCGCCCGCCCGCACCCCGTACTCATGAAGATCCTTCCGTCCCTCATCGGCGCTGTCCTCCGTACCCTCGCTGGAGCGGACCAGGGCCGGGTAGCCGCCGGCGATGATCCCCTGCACCAGGTCCGGGCTCACGCCGAAGGTGGGCGGACACTCGGAGGCGTCCAGCACGCCCAGGCGGCCGCTGGTGCCGGCCCCGATGTAGAAGAGCCGTCCCCCAGTTTTCATGGCAGCGGCGATGATGTCCACCGCCTGGGCGATCTCCGGCAGCACCTTCTCCACTGCGAGCGCCACCAGTTTGTCCTCTTCGTTGATGACCCGAACCATCTCCAGAGTGTCCAGTGCGTCCAGATGCTTGCTGCGTTCGTTGACTGCTTCGGTGACCAGCCGGTCGAGATTCATGCTCTTGCCACCCCTTCATCATCTACAGGGACCAGTCGGAAGGCCATGCCGGGTCCGATCTGGCGGAGCAGCGGGAGGTCATCGGGCAGGACGTGCCCCACGACGTTAACCCGCGGATCTTCCGCCAAATCCTGCAAGGTTATCTGCAATTCACCAGCGTACCGCAAGTAGCGGCTGTTGTCGATGGTCACGCTGCCGAAGGGCCGCATCGCTTGGTGGAAGGGCTCCACCGGGGTCCCCGGGGTGGCATAGGACCGGGAGGCAGAGGAGCGAATCACCATCCCGGAGGCATCCATCCGGTTGGTGTGAACAGGCTCCACCACCAGGCGGCGGAGCGCCTCGGGCAGATCTGCCACCAGCCTCACCCGAAGGGGAACTCCGTTCTGGCCGGCCACGAAGCTCAACTGGTCCAGCTCCGCTTCCGGGGCCCACGGGTCGCCGATGACCACCGTATGGATCAGCCCGGCGGCCATAAGCTCCACCGCCGCCCGCCCGGGCGACATGCTCCGGTGCCGCTCCACGGTGGGCAGCCCCATGTGGAGCGGTCCCCTCCGGTTGGTCTGCCCCGCCACAAACGCAGCCACCTTCAGCCCGTGGAGCCAGAAGAGCTGAGACTTCCGCTGCACAAAGGCAGGCGCCAGCCCGGTCTCGGGGCGCGGGTAGTAGTTGTGCCACCCCTCCAGCAGAGACGGGTCAGCTCCCGCCGCCATCACGGCTTTCAAGAAGATCGGATCGACGGTAGAGGCATTCAGAAGGATCCGGAGTCCCAGATCGTTGGCCGCAAACCGGCCCACCGCCTCGGGTCCGAAGCCGTAGTCGAGCCGGACCCCCGAAAGCCCCATGGCAATCAGCGGCTCCAGGTTATCCGGCGATGCCCCCAGTTCCGCCAGGACCCTGGGGGCGATGTCAGCCACCACCGCAAGCCCTGCATCCCGGGCCGCCTGCGTCAGGGCCTCCATCTGCGCCACCGCCTCCGCCAGGGGCACCTCCGGAATGTGCAGGGAGGTAAAAACATGCCGACCGCCCCGGGCCGCCACCGCCTTCAGGTAGCCTGGCAGCCGCTGGGGCAGCTCAGGATCGCCCAAATAAACGGAAACGCCCCATTCCGCCATGCCATCGCCTCCACTCCGTGCAGAGGTCGGGCCGGGGAGGCTCCCCCGGCCCGTTGCTCCTTCTTTCAGTCGCCAAAGGAGAAGGACGTCGCCTCGTCCATCTTGCTCTCATCAAAGCCCAGCAGCCAGGTGGCGATAAAGCCGGCCACATAGGAGACAAGAATCCCCAGGAAGTAGAGGCCCACCTTGTCCACCAACAGGGCCAGCAGCACCCCCGAAACGCCGATGGAGAGGGCGCCCACGCCCGCCCAGGCGATAACCGCCCCGCCGAAGGCCGCCCCGATGCAGGCGCCGATGAAGGGCCTGAAGAGCGGCAGCGTTACACCGTAGATCAGGGGCTCGCCGATGCCCAGGATGCCCACCGGCAGGGCTGCGAGAATCACTTCCCGGAGGTCCCGGTTCCTGGTCTTCATGTAAACCGCGAAGGCTGCACCCACCTGACCGGCGCCGGCCATGGCCAGCACGGGTAGGAGCGGGGTGACGCCGATCTGGTTGATCATCTCCATGTGGATCGGCGTGAGGCCCTGGTGGATCCCCAGCATCACCAGCGGCAGGAAGAGGCCCGCCAGGATGAAGCCGGCCACGGGTCCGCCCAGGTTCAAGAGTCCCCGGGCAAAGGCGGTAATCCAGGAGGAGAGGTAGAAGCCCACCGGCTGCAGCACGAAGAGGACGATGCTGCCGCCCACCAGCAGAGTGATAAGCGGCGCCAGGATGATGGTAAGGGTTTCCGGCAGGGCCCGGGTCAACTGCCGGTAGAACCAGCCCAGAAAGGCGCCGGCGATCAGGGCGCCGATGAGGCCGCCCCGGCCGGAGGTCATCCCCAGGTCTGCCAGGGTGGGCGAGATCAGGATCGCGCCGGCAACGGCGCCGATGGCGGGGGGACCGCCCCACTCCCGAGACGCGTTCATGCCCACCAGAATGGAAAGGTAGCCCATAATCGTGCTGCCCAGCACCCCGAGAAGGGGAATCGCCTTCACGCCAAACCAGGTGGTCTCGGCGTTGATCAGGTTGGCCTTCTGCAGCACGTTGTTGAGGGCCATGATCATGCCGGCGCCGATGATGGCGGGCAGAAGCGGCACAAACACGTTGGCGATCCTTTTCAGCAGGTCCCGGCCCCCGGCGCTCCGCAATGCGTTGGCCGCACCGCCGGCCTGTCTGACCATCTCCATATCTTCCGGGCAGGTCTCCGCCTCGCCCACCTGCATCTGCAGGATGGCGGCGGCCGCGTCGGCCACCTTCTGGGCCAGCCCCGGACCGAGAATCACCTGCACCTGGCCCCCGGTCTGGACGACGCCCTTCACCCCCTTCACCTTCTTGAGAGCAGGCTGATCCACCGCTCCCAGGTTCCGGGGATCGACCCGCAGCCGGGTCATGCAGCACTCCATTGCTTTGATGTTGCCTCGTCCGCCCAGCCGTTCGATCAGCTGTCGTGCGATCTGTTCCGGATCCATTGCTCCATCCTCCTTTGCACGTTGGGGACAGCAGCGCTTTATGTAATTTTCTATTCAAATATGTTATATAAGTTGCGACGAAGGCGTCCGGTCTTCCTAGAGAAAGACCGGACCAGCCCGCTTTATCCGTCCAGGCCTGCCGCTGCCCGGTCGACGATTACAATGACGTCGGGGTGCTGCTGCAGGACAGTGGCCGGTACTGAGGTCGTGGGATCGCCGTTCAGCGCCCGATCGATGATGGCCGCCTTGTCCTTGCCGGAGGCCAGGAGCATGATGCGGCGGGACTCCATAATGGTGCCGATGCCCATGGTCAGGGCCTCCCGGGGTACTGCGTCCAGGCTGCTGAAGAAGCGGGCGTTGGCCTTCCGGGTGGTCTCCGTCAGGCTGACCCGGCGGGTCCGGCTGTCCCAAGGCGTGCCCGGCTCGTTGAAGCCGATATGGCCGTTGTGCCCAATCCCCAGAATCATCAGGTCGATGCCGCCGGCCGCGCGAATGGCTTCCTCATAGCGGCGGCACTCCTCCTCCGGGTCGGGTGCGTTGCCGTTGGGCAGGTGGGCATTCGCGGGATCCAGATCCACATAGTCGTACAGATTCCTCTTCATGAAGGAGTAGTAGCTTTCAGGATGCTCCCGGGGCAGACCCACATATTCGTCCAGGTTGAAGGTGCGGACCTTGGCCAGGGAGATGCCCATGTTTACCAAGGCCTTGTAGAAGCCCACGGGGGTGCCGCCGGTGGGGAGCCCCAGCACAAGCTCAGGTTTAGACCAGATCATACCCGCTGCGATGCCGGCTGCCAGGTTGGAAAGCGCTGCGTAATCCTCTACAACGACCTTCCTTATCAAAGTAGATCACCCACTCCTATCGTGCCCAATTCCGCTAGTTAGTGCTGCGGCAGGGGCGCCAGTTCCGGGGAGTCCCGGCAGGAACTGCCGCCAGATGCCGCCGAATACTCCTCCACCTTACAGAGAGGGGGGCTTGTCGTTGACCACTCGCCGCACCCTGCAGGCGGAAGATCTGCTGGCCCTGAAACTGGCGGGCGACGTGCAAATCTCGCCCGACGGCACCAGGGTGGCTTATGTACTGCAGGAGATCGACGCTGAAACGAACCAATACAAAACCGCCATCTGGCTGGCCCGGGAAGGGCACGAGCCGGTTCCCTTTACCGGAGGCCGCCAGGACTCCGCTCCCCGCTGGTCGCCAGACGGCCGCTGCCTTGCCTTTCTCTCCAAACGGAGCGGCTCCAGTCAGATCTGGCTGCTCTCCATGGAAGGCGGCGAGGCCCGGCAGCTGACGCACATCCGGGGCGGCGTCGATGCGCCGGTCTGGAGTCCCTGCGGGCAGTGGATCGCCTTTACTGCCCATCTGGACGAGAAGGGAATCCAGCCCGAGTCCAAGGAGCCCGAGGAGAAGGACCCCTTCCGGAAGTACAACCGCGACGTGAAGGTGATCACCCGCCTTCTGTACAAGATGGATGGCGTTGGCTACTATGATAACCGCCGCACCCAGGTCTGTGTAATACCGGCTGCAGGCGGAACTCCCAAACAGCTGACAAGCGGCCCCTTCGACCACCACGCTCCGGCCTGGACGCCAGACGGACGGGGGCTGGTCTTCGCGGCCAACCGGCTGCCGGATGCGGACTGGCACCCCTACTGCTCCGAACTCTGGTACGTGGACCGGGAAGGCGGCGAACCGGTGCAGTTGACCCACGGCGGCAGCGACCTGGCGGCAGAAAAGCCTGCGGTCTCGCCGGACGGCAGGCAGATCGCCTTCCTGGGCACCGAGCCCTTGGAGCAGGGCTACGGCCTCACCGGACTCTACGTGCTGGACCGGGAAACTGGCGCAGTGCGCCGGCTGGCTGCCGGCCTCGACCGGGGATTCTACAACGAAGCCATCACCGACCTGCCCTGCCCCGCCGGCGGCGGCCTCACCTGGAGCCCCAATGGCCGGTGGATCTACGGTATCGTTTCCGATGGCGGCCAGGTCCATCTGGTGAAGGTCGGAACAAGTACGGGCGCCGTGGTGCAGGTGACCGGCGGCGACCGGGTAATCCACGCCTTCAGCCTGACGCCGGACTGCCGGCGGGCTGCCCTGGCCTACGCCACCCCCACCTCACCCTCTGACGTCTACCTGGCGAGGCTGGATGAGCCGCACCCGGCGCCCCGGGTAAAGCACTGCGGGGCGGTGCTGGAGGGCGGCGGCGTGGCGGAGGTGCAGCTGACCTGCCACAATGCGGCGCTCTTTGCGGAAGTGGAGATGCCCACCCCGGAGCGGTTCCGCTTCCGGGCGGGGCCTGATGCGCCGGAGGTGGACGGCTGGGTGCTGGCTCCGGCGGGGCAGGAGCCCGGCCGGAAGTACCCCACCATCCTGCAGATCCACGGCGGTCCCATGGGGATGTACGGCTGCGGCTTTTTCTTCGAGTTCCAGTGGCTGGCGGCCCGGGGCTATGCCGTAATCTGGTCTAACCCCAGGGGTTCCCAGGGGTACGGCCACGACTTCTGCCGCTGCATCCGGGCAGACTGGGGTAATCTCGACTACCAGGATGTGATGGCGGCCGTGGATGCCGCCGTCTGCCGGTACGACTTCATCGATCCGGACCGTCTGGGCGTGGAGGGCGGCTCCTACGGCGGCTTTATGGTGAACTGGGTGATCGGCCATACAGACCGGTTCAAGGCGGCCGTCACTTCCCGGCCGGTGGTCAACCGCTGGAGCGCCATGGGCACCTCAGACACCGGCTACAGCCGGGTGGTCCAGTTCGGCACGGAGAACTGGTGGGAACCAGAGAACATGGCGCCGTACCTCAAGCAGTCTCCCCTGCTCCACGCCAGCCGCATGAATACCCCCCTGCTCATTGAGAGCCAGGAGGGCGACCTGCGCTGCCCTGTGGAGCAGGCCGAGCAGCTCTACGCGGCGCTCCGGTTCCAGAAAAAGACCGTAAAGTTCGTCCGGTACCCCAACGAGTTCCACGGCATGAGCCGAAATGGCAAGCCGTGGCACCGGGTGCACCGGCTGAAGACCATCGCCGACTGGTTTGACGAGTATCTGAAGAAATAAGATCCAGTCCGGAGCCTGCCCACAGCGGCAGGCTCCTTTCGCGCTGACCCTCGATCCAGCAGGATGGCCGCACCAGCGGCCATTGTGCCGGCCCTCAGCCCAAAAGGTTGGCCACTTCCCGGTGGAGGGCCACCCGGTAGGCAAACAGCCCCCGGCCAGAGCGCAGCATCACATCAGCCACGGGGCCGGTCAGTTCCGCCAGGGTGCCCCAGCGCACCCCGGCGATCTCCCGGGCATCCCGAGTAGCTAGGGCGCCCTCCCGAGCCCGGGCAGTCACCACATGAGTGGTCCAGGGCTGGCTGCAGCCGCCGGCGGTGAAGGTGACGAAGACCCGGAGCAGATAGCGGGTCAGGTCAACTTCCAGCCCCGTCTCCTCCAGCGCTTCCCGGCGGGCGCCCTCGATGAAACTCTCCCCCGGCGCGATACCGCCCCCGGGTGCCCGCCAGGCCCCCGGGGGATAGTTGTGCTTCCGAATGAGGGCCACCTGGCCCGCCTCGTTGAAGATGAACAGGGTCACATCGTGGAGCCGGCGCTGGCCCCGGGTGCTGCTTACCACCATCCGCATCTCCGCATCCGTGATGGGATACTGCCAGGTGCGCTCCGCAGGGCGGCCCAGCAGGGCCTCTGCCGGCTGCCAAAGCGCCGCTGTTACGTGGGCCATGGTGGGTGATAACTCCCTTCCCCGCGTGTTATGAGCCGAACTCCCTGAATCTTAAATTCCCTATCGATTGTAACGACTCCTGCAGTCCACGGGCCCTCATTCGGAGGAACGGCACATCCTCATTCCCCGGAACGAGGTGGGGCCTAGGGAAAAGTCCCGATCCGTCAGCGAGACTTATTCTCATCATTAGACTCTCCTAGATTCGACTACCAAGCGGGCTACCCAGTATTCTTCGGTTCCATCGGTGAGTTGAGGTCGCCCCGCGCCCGCCATGTATAGTAAGGGCAGCAGACAGGGGTGGGAACGTCCCCACAGCCAGCGCGCCCACAGCGCCGCGGGACGTAACCTGTGCAGCGCTCCCTTTCATTTGATGCAGCGCGCTGCTAATTGTGACGAGGCTCACAATACGCCCTCTGAACCGTTGCCCCTGCGGTCCGGAGAGACAGGAGGTTACCTCATGCGAGCTTGGGAAGGTTTCGTTCCCGGCGCCTGGCAGCGGCATATCGACACGCGTGATTTTATTCAGCGCAACTATACCCCGTACGAGGGCGATGCGTCTTTCCTGACCGGACCCACTGAACGTACCAAGGCCCTGTGGGATAAGGTCTTTGCTATTTTCAAGGAAGAGCAGGCCAAGGGCGGCCCGCTGGAAGTAGACGGCTCCGTTCCCTCCTCCATTCTGGCGTATGGCCCCGGCTACGTGGACAAGGACCTGGAGCTGGTAGTCGGCCTGCAGACCGATAAGCCCGGCAAGCGGGGCATCTACCCCAACGGCGGCTGGCGGATGGTGGTGGACTCCCTGAAGGCCTACGGTGCCGAGCCCGATCCTGAGATGGGCAAGATCTTCACCGAATACCGCAAGACCCACAACCAGGGCGTCTTCGACGTCTACACCCCGGAGATGCGGGCTGCACGGCGCAGCGGCATCATCACTGGCCTGCCGGACGCTTACGGCCGGGGACGGATCATCGGCGACTACCGCCGGGTGGCCCTCTACGGCGTCGACCGGCTGATCGAGGACAAGGAGCAGCAGCTTTCCGGGACGGAGCCCGCACTCTTCGACGAAGAGACCATCCGGCTGCGGGAGGAACTGGCCGAGCAGATCAAGGCCCTCAACGAGCTGAAGCAGCTCGGCGAGCGGTATGGCCTGGAACTGGGCCGGCCCGCCGAGAACGCCCGTGAGGCGATCCAGTGGACCTACATGGCCTACCTGGCCGCCATCAAGGAGCAGAACGGCGCTGCCATGTCCATCGGCCGGGTCTCCACCTTCCTGGACATCTACATCGAGCGGGATCTCAAAAACGGCGTCCTCACCGAGCAGGAGGCCCAGGAGCTGATCGACCAGTTCGTCATCAAGCTCCGGCAGGTCGCCTTCCTCCGGACCCCGGATTACAACGAACTCTTCAGCGGCGACCCCACGTGGGTAACCGAGTCGCTGGGCGGCATGGGCCTGGACGGCCGCACCCTGGTGACCAAGAACTGCTTCCGTATGGTCCAGACCCTCTACAACCTGGGCCCGGCTCCCGAACCCAATCTGACCGTCCTCTGGTCGCCGCGGCTGCCCGAGGGCTGGAAGCGGTTCGTCACCAAGGCCTCCATCGACACCAGCAGCCTGCAGTACGAAAACGACGAGGTCATGCGGCCCGAGTGGGGCGACGATTACGGCATCGCCTGCTGCGTCAGCGCCATGCGCATCGGCAAGCAGATGCAGTTCTTCGGCGCCCGGGCCAACCTGGCCAAGTGCCTGCTCTACGCCATCAACGGCGGCATCGACGAGAAGTCCGGCGTGCAGGTGGGGCCCAAGCTGGCGCCCATCACCGGCGATGTGCTGGAGTACGACGAGGTCCGGGAGCGCTTCAGCCAGATGATGGACTGGCTGGCCCGCCTCTACATCAACACGCTGAACATCATCCACTACATGCACGACAAGTACTTCTACGAGCGGCTGGAGTTTGCGCTCCATGACCGGGACATCTACCGGACCATGGCCACCGGCATCGCCGGCCTCTCGGTGGTGGCAGACTCCCTGTCGGCCATCAAGTACGCCAAGGTGAAGCCGGTCCGCAACGAAAACGGCGTTGTGGTGGACTTCGAGGTGGAGGGCGACTTCCCCACTTACGGCAACAACGATGAACGGGTAGACACCATCGCCCGGGAAGTGGTGGAAGAGTTCCAGGCCCGGCTGCGGAAGAACAAGCCCTACCGGAACTCCGACATCACCCTCTCCATCCTGACCATCACCTCCAACGTGGTCTACGGCAAAAAGACCGGCAACACGCCTGACGGCCGCCGGAAGGGCGAGCCCTTCGCGCCGGGCGCCAACCCGATGCACGGGCGTGACGTCAAGGGCGCTCTGGCCTCCTGCTGCTCCGTAGCCCAGCTGCCCTACAAGGCGGCCCTGGACGGCATCTCCTACACTTTCTCCATCGTCCCCGGCGCCCTGGGCAAGTCCGACGAGGACCGCATCCGGAACATGATCGCCATCCTGGATGCCTACTCCCAGAAGGGCGGCCATCACATCAACGTGAACGTCCTGGTCCGTGAGACTCTGCTGGATGCCATGGAGCATCCCGAGCTCTACCCGCAGCTCACCATCCGGGTCTCCGGCTATGCGGTCAACTTTGTGAAGCTGACCCGTGAGCAGCAGCTCGACGTGATCAACCGGACGTTCCACCAGTGCCTCTAACCCGCTAGATGGGTCAGGCGCCGGGCCCATCCGGTGCCGGCGCCTGACCCCTGGCCTCGGTGCCCTCGCTGGCCCCGGCTCGCGGCCCCTGCCCATACCTGTATTTGAGAGGTGATTCACATGGCCACCGTGCTCTCCGGTGCGATGACCTCGGTTCCGGCAAGGCTCCGCACTGGGCGGATCCATTCCGTGGAGACCTGCGGCGCCGTCGACGGCCCCGGCCTGCGCTACGTGGTTTTCACCCAGGGCTGCCTCCTCCGCTGCCGCTACTGCCACAATCCAGACACCTGGGCGCTCCAGGAGGGTCGGGTGGAGACCGTGGAAAACCTCATGCGGGACATCGAGAGCTACATTCCTTTCATGCAGTTCTCAGGCGGCGGGGTGACCGTCACCGGCGGTGAGCCGCTCCTGCAGCCCGACTTCGTGGCCGGGCTCTTTGAGGAGTGCCACAAGCGCGGGATTCACACTGCGCTGGACAGCAACGGCTTCCAACTGCCGGAAAAGGCGATGCCGGTACTGGAACACACGGACCTGGTGCTGCTCGACCTGAAGCAGCTGAATCCCAAACGGCACAGGGCCCTCACGTCCGTTGACCATACCCGGATTCTCAGCTTCGCCCGCCTGCTGTCGGACCTGGAGATCCCCATGTGGATCCGCTACGTGGTGGTTCCCGGCTGGTCTGATGCGCCGGAGGACGTGGAGCTCCTGGCTGACTTCGTCTCCACCCTAAACGGTGTCGAAAAGGTGGAACTGCTGCCTTACCACCTCATGGGGAAGAACAAGTGGGAGGTCATGGGGCTCCCCTACACCCTGGAAGGGGTGGAGCCTCCCACGCAGGAGGTCATGGAGCGCATTCGGAGGCAGTTGACCAATCGAGGACTAAAGGTCGGCTAACAAGAGAATCATCTGCACAAACAGAACCCCCGCCGCAGCTGACACGGCGGGGGTTTTTGGCTGGAGCAGAGGGTCCCGCAACACTCGCATCCCGGTGGGGCACAACGAGAAACCGACCCCGTCTAAGTCAGCGGAGTCGGTCACGGATCTTCCATACTACGCGCCAAGACTGCCTCGCTGCGCCCGCTTGCGATAAATCACCTGTGCCACACCCGGCCCAGGATATGCGTCCAGTTCACCACACGCTTTGTAGCCCATCTCTTCGCAGAAGCGCCTTGCCTCCGGCCTGTCGGAACGGCAGAGCAAAAAGAGATCCTGGCCTCGGGCCAGCGTCATCTCCTCCACAAACTCCAGAATCCTGCGCTCCGCACCCTTGCCGTGAGCCTCCTTGCGAACCACCAAGCGGGTGACAGAACTGCTGCAGCCAAAGGTGCCGCCCAGGCGAAACTGGATGTAAGCGAGGATCTCTCCATCCTCTACGTCCACGAACGCCAGATCCTCAGGCGGAAGGTCGGTTGGGCCGGCTTCGGAGAGGTCAGCCCCACACCACGTCCAGGCTCCCTGCTGCTCATGCAGGGCCCTCAGCGCCGGCAAGTCACCCGGGGTAACGGGTCGGATCGACATCCTATCGCCTCCCCTTCATCTCGGCTCCCCGCGCCTTCGAGACGTGCGCCAAACATCTAACCCTCTCATCAGCATAATGGTTGATGGCCGCATGCTGGTATGGGTCAAACAGTTCAATTGCGCACTAGGCAAAAAGAGAAACCTCGCAGTCTGGGGCCCCAGCGGCATGGTGTCCAGCACCTAGGGAATGGGCCACCTTCCCGCCGCCTGCCATTCGTTCGCAAACGCTGAGGATCGGGTTGCTGGCCCCTCCTAAAGGTCATTTCTCCGCTGCCTGCTGTCTGTTCGCAATCGCTGGGGTCGATCCAGTCCCTGCTGGGCACCTATCGTCACCTTCCTGCTGCCTACCGTCTGTTCGCATTTGCTGGGGGTGGAGTCAAACCCCACTCCCCTATGGTCACTTCTCCGCCGCCTACCGCTTGTTCGCAGTCGCTGGGGATAATACACGGCCGGTAAGTGCGAAGGGGCAAATGTGGCCGAATGGCACCCAGAATAGCCTCCGCTGGCCAACAGCCAGTCCACTCCCTCACCACCATCATCCTCAGCGAGTGCGAACAAGCCGTAGGCACCCGAGCACAACCCCATTCGGCCCCTGCGGACCAGCCCGCACGCATCACCTACCCCTGGACGCCGGCATCCCCAGCGCATGCGAACAAGCCGCAGGCGCCCAAACACACCCCCCAGGGGTCCCGCAACGCGTCAGGGATACACCAGGAAGCTGCCGGCCAGTACTTGGCGCACCGCAACTCACAAGGAGCAGCAGACTTACCCGCCCGGCAGATGCGCACGCTAATCCCGGAGGTGTCAGGCCTTGATCGATTACCCCAGCAGCCCAGGAGCCAAAGCAGCGAAACGGGCCCTAGCCCAAAGCCGTGAGCGCACCACCCTGGGCCCCGGCGTCTCGGGCTATACCACCAGCGGAGCAGCCTACCGCGGCAAAGAGGTGGCCGCCAATCGGGGCATTCCGGGTCCTGCTGAGCAGGGCTTCGGCCATATCGACGGCCTCGGCTACGCCAAGCCCAAGGAGGCCGCCGACCTGAACGACTACCCCCCAATCGAGGATCCAGACTTGTAGAGCAGCCTGCACCCAAAGCGGCCTGCCGTCGGAAATCCCCAAGGCCCCGCCGGATACCACAGTCCGGCGGGGTCGCTTCATGCAACTCCAGCGACAGTGCCAAATTGTGCTTGTCAATACCTAGGATCACGAGGTATATTATACCTAGCATTACGAGGCATCGGAGGTCAGCTATGCGCATCGACAAGGAACTGCTGAAGGGCAGCACCGTCATCCTCATCCTGACGATGCTCGACCGCAGGCCCATGTACGGCTATGAGATGCTCAGTGAGATTGAGCAGGCCTCTGAGGGAGTGTTTCAGTTCAAAGAGGGTACGCTCTACCCCATCCTCCACGCCCTGGAGGCCAACGGTTATGTGGAATCCTACTGGGAACGGACCGAGACTGCCCGCCAGCGCAAGTATTACCGCATCACGGATAACGGCCGCCGCCAACTGGCCGCGAAGCGCACGGAGTGGGTCACCTTTCGCTCGGCTGTAGACCAAGTAATCGGGGAGGGCGGCGTCTCATGAGCAAGCAGATCCAAACCTACCTGGACACGGTCTGCCAGCAGGTAAAGTATCGGGAAGTACATGACGAAATCCGTCGGGAACTGGGCAGCCATCTGGAAGACGCAGTGGAGAAGTACACCAGCAGCGGCATGGCCGAAGCTGACGCGGTGAACGCAGCCTTGACTGATATGGGCGACCCGGCGCTGGTCGGACAGCAGCTGAATAAGACCCATCAGCCCCGGACCGAGTGGGGGCTGCTCATCGCAACACTGCTTTTCGTGGTGCTGGGGTGCTGGGCCATGTATGCCATCGAAGTCGGCATGGGTTCCGGCGCCAGGCCAGGCTTCTTCATCCACAAACTGCTCTGGTCCTTCGCCGGCCTCGCCGCGGCAGCTGCCCTAATCTTCGTCGACTACCGGCGCCTGCGCCGGTACTCCCCCCTCCTGTACGCGGTCACGCTTGGAGGGGCTGCACTCCTGGCGGCAACTGTCCCGTCTTTGAACAGTTCACTTTGGGGCATCAGCTACACCCCCATCCTCTTTGCAGTGGCCCTGGCCGGCATTTTCACCGACTGGGACTGGGATCGCCCCCATGCCGTACCCAAAGCCATGGGCCTGTTCGCCGCACCGCTGCTCCTCTACCTGGCGCACCCCGCCGCCTTCATGGAAGGGCTTGAGTTTGCCGCAGTCGCCGCGATCCTTGTCTGGCGGTCCAGACCGCACCGCCAGCAGGCTGCAGCCATGGCCGGGGCCGGGCTGACGGTAGCCGGCATCGCCGCATTCAGGCTGTGGAATACCCCCCATATGCGATACCACCTGATCGGCGCCCTGACGGATCCGACTGGAGAGGGCTATATGACTCATCAGTCCCTCCTGACCCTGCAGCAGGCTGGCTGGTGGGGCCACGGCCTGGCAGAGGGCCTACCGGCCCTCCCCGGCAGAGACAGTGAACTCGTCTTCACCTTTCTCGTGCACAGCCTGGGCTGGGTCGCCGGCGCTGCAATCTGCTGCCTGATCCTCTTCTTCCTCCGGCGCCTGATATCGGCCTCCCGCACCGTTCGGGACCCCTACGGCGCCAGTCTGATCGTTGCCGCCGCTGCCATCTTCGCCTTCCGATTCGCCTGGAACCTGCTGATGACCGTCGGCCTCCTGCCTATCGCCGGAGTCGACCTGCCTTTCATCAGCTATGGCAAGCAGGGCGCCGTCCAGTTGGCTCTTGTGGGACTGGTGCTGGGTATCTTCCGCCGCAAGGAGATCATCCGTACCGCAGCGCTGCCGCAGTGATCCCAGCCGCGGCAATTACAAGGAGTATTGTGCCTGGCATGACGAGGTGTTGGGGGGTCAGTGATGCGCATTGACAAGGAACTGCTCAAGGGCAGCACCGTCATCCTCATCCTGACGCTGCTGGACAGAAGACCCATGTACGGCTATGAGATGCTCACGGAAATCGAGCAGGCCTCCGGTGGTGTGTTTCAGTTTAAAGAGGGAACGCTCTACCCCATCCTGCACGCCCTGGAGTCCAGCGGCTATGTGGAATCTTACTGGGACCGGACTGAGAGTGCCCGCCAGCGCAAGTATTACCGCATCACCGACAAGGGCCGCGGCCATCTGACCGCCAAGCGCAGGGAGTGGGTCACCTTTCGCTCGGCCGTAGACCGGGTCATCGGGGAGGGCGGCATCTCATGAATCAGCAGATCCAAGCCTTCCTGGACAGGGTCTACCAGCAGGTGAAGTACCGGGAAGTGCACGACGAGATCCGGCTGTCTTTGCCTTCCGATTCGCCTGGAATCTGCTGATGACCGTCGGCCTCCTGCCCACGGTCGGAGTCGACCTGCCCTTCATCAGCTACGGCATGCAGGGCGCCCTCCAGCTGGCACTGGTGGGTCTGGTACTGGGAATCCTCCGGCGAAAGGAGATTACTCGGTCACCAGCGCTGCCCCAGTAGCGCCAGGGCCGTCTCCGTCAAACGGCGCCGCGCACTGCGGCGCAGCGCTGCAGAGTTGGAGGCTCAGCAAGGAGTGGTCTTGACAAACGCCCCGCCCGCACCGGGTCGGGGCGTTCTGCTTGCAGAATCGCATCGCCACACGAAGATTCCGCTTCCAGAAGGGATCATCACCCCCTCTGCCGAAGAGTAAGCAACTTATGAGTCCTTATCCTACAACAGATATGTCATTAAGACTGGACTCTTCTTCGGGGGTGAACACAACCAAGTGAATCAAGAAAGTGCGTTCCACTCCATGGGCAGCGTACTCTACCGGTACCGTCACCGGTATATCTTAGGCATCCTGTTCCTCACGCTGACGGACCTCCTCCAGCAGGTGCTGCCCTGGGTGACGGGCGCCTTCGTGGATGATCTGGAGATCGGCCGGCTGACCTACCAGGGCATCTGGCGCTACATTTTCCTGCTGCTGGGCACCGCGGCCCTCATGGCCTTTTCCCGCTTTGCCTGGCGCATCTATGTCTTCGGCACCGCCCGCTACGTGGAGAACGACCTGCGGGACAGTCTCTTTGCCCACCTGCTCCGCCTCTCCGCCTCCTTCTACCACCGCAACAAGACCGGCGACCTGATGGCCATGGCCACCAACGACCTGCAGGCCGTCCGGGGGCTGGCGGGTGACGGCGTACTGATGGGCGTCGATGCGATTGTGATGACCGTGATCACCTTCGGCGCCATGGTCAGCAAGATCGGCTTCAGACTCTCCCTCATCGCCATCGCCCCCCTCTCCATCCTGGCGGTGGGCTCCTTCTACATCGGCAGAGTCATCTTCGTCCGCTCCCGCGAGGTGCAGGACTCCTTCGGCCGCCTCTCCGATGTCACGCAGGAGAACCTGAGCGGCGTGCGCACCGTGAGGGCTTTCGTGCAGGAGGAGGCTGAACAGGCCAAGTTCGCCGAGGCCAACCAGCACTACATGAACAGCTTCATGCGGCTGATCAAGGTCCAAGGGCTGGTTGATCCCGGCATCCTGCTGCTGGCCGGCCTCTGCTACGTGCTGGCCATCCTCTATCCCGGCAGAGCGGTTCTGGCCGGTGAGATTCCCCTGGGTTCCTTCGTCTCCCTCACCATGTACATCGGCATGCTGATCTGGCCCATGATGGCCTTCGGCTGGGTCATCAACCTCTACCAGCGGGGCGTCGCCGGCTTCGTGCGCATCCAGGGCGTCCTCTTTGAAAAGCCGGAGGTCACATCGGCTGACCCGCCCATCGTGCCGGAGGGCGGCAAGATCCGCGGTGAGATCGAGTTCCGCCACCTCACCTTCGCCTACAACAGGCAGCAGCAGCCGGTCCTTCAGGACATCAACCTGACGGTCAAACCCGGCCAGACCCTGGGCATTCTGGGCCGCACCGGCGCCGGCAAGAGCACCCTGGTCTCCCTCCTGGCCCGGGTCTACAACCCGCCCAGGGGCACCCTCTTCGTGGACGGCGTCGACGTGCTGGACCTGCCCCTGGATCTCCTGCGCACATCGATCGCGTTTGTCCCCCAGGAGTCCTTCCTCTTTTCCCGCACCGTCCGTGAGAACATCGGCTACGCCCCTGGCAGCTGGAGCCCCGAAGAGATCAGCCAGGCCGCCCGCACCTCCCAGGTGGAGCAGGACATCCTGGAGTTTCTGCCCCACGGCTACGACACCATGGTGGGTGAACGGGGCGTTACCCTCTCCGGCGGCCAGAAGCAGCGGGTCAGCATCGCCCGGGCGGTGCTGAAGAACGCCCCTGTACTGGTGCTGGATGACTGCCTCTCGGCGGTGGATACCGCCACCGAGACCCGGATTCTCGGGGGACTCCGCCCGGTGATGAAGGATCGGACCACCATCCTCATCTCCCACCGGGTATCGGCCCTGAAGGACGCAGACCAGATCATCGTCCTGGAAAAGGGGCGCATCGTGGAATCCGGCACCCACGAGGAGCTGCTGGCCCTGGGCGGCCGCTACTGGCGGACCTACCAGCGGCAGCAGCTGGAAGAGGCCATTCAGGCCGCTGAATAAGGGGGAGGCTTAAGGAGGCTGGCATGGAAGACTTTCGCGAAGAAGAGGAAATAGAAAAAGTATACGACGCACGACTTATGGCCCGGCTCCTGCGCTATGCCCGCCCCTACTGGGCATCGCTGCTTCTCTGCATCCTCCTGCTGGCCGTCTCTGCCGGATCGGAACTGGTGGGACCGTACCTCACCAAACTGGCTCTTGACCGGTACCTGACTCAGGGCGTGAACAGCCCGGAGGCCCAGCAGGGCCTCGTGCGGCTGGCCGGCCTGCTGGCAGCGGCGCTGGTGGCCGGCTTTGCAGCAGGCTACGCCCAGGTCCTGATCCTTCAGCGAACCGGGCAGCGGATCATCTACCGGATCCGGCAGGACGTCTTCGGCCATCTGCAGCGGCTGCATCTGCAGTTTTTCGACACCACCCCAACTGGGCGGCTGGTCACCCGTGTAACCAACGACACCGAGGCGCTGAACGAACTCTACACCAGCGTCCTTGTCAACCTGTTCCGGGACTTCTTCATGCTGGTCGGCATCGCTTTCGTCATGTTCCGCACCAACGTCAAGCTGGCCCTGGTCAGCCTGGCCACGGTTCCCCTGCTGGCCTGGTGCTGCTTCTACTTCATGCAGAAGGCCCGGCAGGCCTGGCGGCAGGTGCGGACGAGGCTGGCCCGCATCAACGCCTTCCTGGCCGAGCAGATCAACGGCATGAAGGTGGTGCAGCTCTTCGCCCGGGAAGCCCAAACTTTCCAGGAGTTTAAGAAGGAGAACGACGCCTATTTTGAGGCCTCCTGGGCCCAGATGATGGTCTGGGCGGTCTTCCGGCCGGTGCTCTCCGTGCTGGCCATGCTGGGTATGGCTCTCCTCCTCTGGTACGGCGGCGGCCGGGCCCTGGAGGGCGTCATCTCCATCGGCGACTTCTACCTGTTCACGACGCTGACCCGCCAGTTCTTCGATCCGCTCATGTCCATCGCCGAGAAGTTCAACATCATGCAGAGCGCCATGGCCTCTGCCGAGCGGCTCTTCAGGCTGCTGGACACCCCGCCGGCTGTCGTCGATCCGCCTGCGCCCAAACCCCTGGGTCGAGTCAGGGGCGAGGTGGAGTTCCGGCACGTCTGGTTTGCCTACCAGGGAGAGGACTGGGTGCTGAAGGACGTCAGCTTTACGGCAAAGCCGGGGCAGACCATCGCCTTCGTGGGTCACACCGGCGCCGGCAAGTCCTCCATCATCAACCTGCTGGCCCGGTTCTACGACGTGCAGAAGGGCGAGGTGCTGATTGACGGCATCAACGTGAAGGAGGTGGCCCAGGCGGACCTCCGGCGCAACATCGGCCTGGTGGCGCAGGACGTCTTCCTCTTTACCGGCGACATCAAGACCAACATCCGCCTGGGCAACACGGAAATCAGCGACGAGAAGGTGCGTGAGGCGGCCATCGCCGCCGAGGCCGACCCCTTCATCCGGGCGCTGCCCGGGGGCTACCACGAGCCGGTAGTGGAGCGGGGTGCGACGCTCTCGGCCGGTCAAAGGCAGTTGATCAGCTTCGCCCGGGCCCTGGCCTTCGACCCGGCCATCCTGGTGCTGGATGAGGCCACTGCAAGCATCGACTCGGAGACGGAGGCGATTATCCAGCGGGCCCTGAAGCGGCTCAGCCAGGGGCGGACCACCTTCATCGTGGCGCACCGGCTTTCGACCATTCAGCACGCCGATCAGATCCTGGTGCTGCATAAAGGGCGCATCCGGGAACGGGGCACCCATGCGGAGCTGCTGGCCCAGCAGGGGCTCTACTACAAGCTGTGGCGGCTGCAGTTCGCCGAGCAGCAGGAGGCGGCCCTGGGAGAGACGCTGCCCCAGCCGGCGGGCGGGACTGCGGCGGCCCAGTAGAGCGCCGCGGCACCGGCCATCAGGCTGTGCAAGGCCGGGCAGACCCTGCTGCCGCGGCAGCCTCGCCCCAGCCAGCGCTGCCGCCCCCGCGGCCCCTTACGCCGACGACGCCGCTGCCTTCAGCGCCTGCGCCGTAATCCCATAGTGCGACCTGCTCCAAACCCCCCGGCCGTTCCGAACCAGAATGGCCTGGGGGCTTTCATGTGCCACGCCCACCTGCCTGGCCACAGCCAGCGACACGGGCCGGGACTCAATAACCCGCACCATAGCCAGCCCCACCCGCCTGGCTTCCGGCGACGCAGCAAACCGGGCCCACTCCTGGCTGGCCCAGGCAGAAACCGGGCAGCGCGTCGAATGCTTGAAGAGCAGAATCGGCACCCGGTAGGAAGCCTCCAGCATCTCGTTCAGGTCAGCCATGCTCCTCAGTTCCCTCACAGCCATCACTCCACCCCCATGCCTTCAGAATACGCGCCCCTTCTCCCGCCGGTGTTCTGCCCGGGTGCTTGCCCACATAGGGTAAAGGCGGTGGGACGCCCCGCCCACGAGTGCGAGAAAGGAGTCGGTCCTGGTGCGACAGCGCTTCTGGGTCCTGATGCTGAGCCTCTGCCTGGCGATGCTGGCAGCCGCAGGCTGCGGAGGATCCAACAGCGGTCCGCCCCGGGTCGTCTCGCTGGCCCTGGCCACCCAGATCGATCCCACCACCAAAGCGCCCAAAAACGCCGTGGAACAGTTCCCACCCAACACGAAGGTGATGTATGTCTCTGTGCGGATTGAAAACCCCCGCAAGGGCACGGAGGTAGTGGGCAAATGGTATTACGACAGCCAGGGCAAGGGGCAGTTCGGCCTGGTGGACAGCTCCAAGGTCACCTTCCCGGACAGCAAGAAGCGGTATGTGGCCTTCAGCCTCACAGCCGCGGACACCTTCCCTGCGGGCAGCTATAAGGTGGCCATTCTGGTGGACGGCCAGGTGGCTCAAGAGAAGGTCTTTGCGGTGCGCTGATGCGCGCAAAACGGCGGCGGGAAAACCCCGCCGCCGTACTATACATACATTACGTTTTCAGCGACTAGTCGCCAGTAACCGGCTCCTCCACCTTCGGCAGCATGGTACCGGTCTCCGCGAGCCGGATATGCCAGGAGAGGGCCTCCCGCAGGACATGCGGCGTCTGGCCGCCATACTTCTCGGCCTCACGCACATAGTCCTTCAGCAGATCCCTATACATCGGATGGACGCAGTTCTCGATGATCACCCGAGACCGCTCACGCGGCGCAAGCCCACGCAGGTCGGCCAGGCCCTGCTCGGTGATGATCACCTGCACGTCGTGCTCGGTGTGGTCCACATGGGAGACCATCGGCACGATGGTGGAGATGGCGCCGCCCTTGGCCAGGGACTTGGACACGAAGATGGAAAGGTAAGCATTCCGGGCGAAGTCGCCGGAGCCGCCGATGCCGTTCATCATCTTGGTGCCGCTCACATGCGTGGAGTTGACGTTGCCGTAGATGTCGGCCTCCAGCAGCGTGTTGATGGAGATCACGCCCAGGCGCCGGATCAGTTCGGGGTTGTTGGAAATCTCCTGCGAACGGAGGATGAGGTGGTCACGATACTTGCTGAGGTTCTGGAGGACGTACTGGAGCTTGTCCGGCGACAGGGTCATGGCAGCCGCCGAGGCGATCTTCAGCTTGCCCATGTCGATCAGATCGATCATGGAGTCCTGCAGCACCTCGGAGAAGATCTCCAGATCGGTGTACGGCGAATCAGCCAGACCAGCAAACACGGCATTGGCCATGACGCCTACGCCGGCCTGCAGGGGAGCCAGGTTCTTCGGCAGGCGGCCGTAATGCACCTCGTGCTCCAGGAAGTCCAGCAGGAAGCTGGAGATCCGCTTCTGCTCCTCGTCTGCCTCGGTCAGCGGACGAGTATGGTCATGCTCGTGGCTGGGAACGATGGCGACGATCTTCGCCGGATCAACCCGAATGGCGGTGTCGCCGATGCGGTCGCCGGCGTTGACCAGCGGAATGGGAGCGCGGCCCGGGCGGCGAGAGGGCTGGTAGATGTCGTGGATGCCTTCGAGTTCGACAGGTGCGGCTTCGTTTAGCTCAACGATGATCTTCCGGGCGGTAGTGGCAAAAACGGGCGAGTTGCCCACAGAGGTGGTGGGAACAATGCCGCCGTCCTCGGTGATGGCGCAGGCCTCAATAATGGCCACATCCGGGGCGGGCAGCGCACCCTGGCGCACCATGTCAGCCACATGGCTCAGGTGCATATCGATGTACATCATGCGGTTGCTGTTAATCGCAGCGCGCATGTGCGCGTTGGACTGGAACGGCAGCCGGTGACGGATGATGCCGGCCTCGGCCAGGGCACCATCGATGCGGTCGCAGCAGGAAGCGCCGGTGTACAGGTCAATCTTGATGGGCTTGCCCTCACGCTCCTGGCGCTTAACCAGCTCGGGAAGCACCACCTTGGCATCCCCTGCGCTGGTAAAGCCGCTGATGCCGACCACATCACCATCGTTGATTAGCTCCGCAGCCTGGGCGGGCTCCATCACCCGGCTGCGAAGCCCGGCGTGTCGAATCCGCTCCTCCATCCAGAATCTACCTCCCACTCCCATGCTTGAATGCTTTTTGGGACCGACGAACAAGAGTGCAGCCCAGTCCGTCGGCGCAAAATTACCTGAGTGTCGAATGTCGCTCAGTTTGGTAGCCATTATATCACCACATTAACCTACTGGATAGCTATCCTTCGTATGTTCTAGCCTTCACGTTGGTGGGATATCCTATAGGGCTGCTGTGAAGCTAGGAAAAGGATCTCGCACCTGCGAGATCCTTTTCGCAAATCATCGATTCCCTTTCATTTCGCTTCGGACCAGGTCGCCCATCGGATCCGGACCTTACGCCCCCATGGGTCCAAGGTTCTAAATGGGTTGGGACCGGTAAATCAGTTCGGGTCTACAACTATTGTCCTAACCAACAGTTCTGCCGTAGTGGAGCAGAGGTCGCCTTGGGGCTCAGCCTCCGGCGGGTCCTATCGAGTGTCGTAATGTTCCTAGGTAGGACGATACTACTTCCGGATCATTCAGCAGTACCTTCCCCGGGCCTTCCCGGACCACTCTGCCATTTGCCATCACATAGCCCCGGTCGGCCAGGGCCAAAGCCCCTGCAGCATTCTGCTCCACCAGCAGGACGGTGGTCCCCATCTGCCGGATCCGCAGAATCACCCGGAAGACTTCGTGGATCAGCCGGGGCGCCAGTCCCAGCGACGGCTCATCCAGCAGGAGCAATCTGGGACTCGCCATCAGCCCCCGGCCGATGGCCAGCATCTGCTGCTCACCGCCGGAGAGGGACCAGCCGTAGCTCCTGGCCCGTGCCCGCAGGGCCGGAAAGGTCTCCAGCACCCGCTCGATGCCGGCCTGCACCCGGCGCCGGGAGAGGCCCAAGGCGTAGCCTGCCACCTCCAGGTTTTCGATCACCGTCATGCCCGGGAAGATCCGGCGCCCCTCAGGGACGTGGGCTGCCCCCAGCCGGACCACCTCTTCCGGCGGTTTTCCGGTAATCTCCACCCCAGCCAGCCGGATGGAGCCGCGGACCGGCAGCAGACCGGATATGGCCCTGAGCAGGGTTGACTTGCCGGCGCCGTTGGCCCCCACCAGCGTGACGATCTCCCCCTCCCCCACCTGCAGGGAGACCCCGTAGAGCGCCTGCGCTGTCCCGTAGTAGGCATCCAGTCCTTCAACCATCAGCACTGGGGGCATCCCCCTTCCCCAGGTATGCCGCAATCACCGCCGGGTCCTCCCGGATCTGGTCGGGCGTGCCGGCAGCAATCCGGGCGCCGAAGTTGAGCACCGTAACCCGGTGGCAGGCGTTCATCACCAGGTCCATGTCGTGCTCCACCAGCAGGATGGGCAGCCCCAGTTGCTGGTTCAGCCGCTGGACCAGCCCCAGGAGTTCTTCCTTTTCCCTGGGGTTCATGCCCGCGGCCGGCTCATCCAGCAGGAGCAGGCGGGGCTTTCCCGCCAGGGCCCTGGCGACCTCCACCAGCCGCTGCTGGCCATAGGGCAGTTCCCCAGGGAGCCGGTGGGCGTGGCCCGCGAGCCCCACCAGGTCCAGCGTTTCCAGGGCCGTGCGGCGCAGTTCTGCCTCCTCGGCCCGCATCGCCCGGGTGCGGAGCAGAACCCCCACAAGGCCGGCCCTGGACCGGGAGGTGCCGCCCACCATGACGTTCTCCAGCACCGTCAGCCTCTTGAAGAGCCGGATGTTCTGGAAGGTCCGGGCCAGTCCCAGCCAGTTCCGGCGGGCCGCGGACTCGGCCGTTACGTCCCGGTCGCCCAGGATGATCTGCCCGCGGGTGGGCGTGTAGAGCCCGCTGATCAGGTTCAGGGTGGTGGACTTCCCCGATCCGTTGGGGCCGATCAGCCCGTGGACCTCCCCCTGGGCGACGGCCAGGTCCAGGCTGTCCACGGCCACCAGGCCGCCGAAGCGCTTGCTCAGCCCCTTCACGGTGAGAACTGAACTGCCTGGGCCGTCCGTCACACGGCTGCACCTCCCATCAAACGGCGCCAGGAGCGGCGGAAGAGGCCCACCAGCCCGTCGGGCAGGAAGATCAGGACGGCCACGAGTCCCAGGCCGTAGATGGCCATGTACCAGTCCTTGAAGGAGCGGAGCGCTTCGGGGAGGTATGTGAGCGCCACTGCCCCCACCACGCTGCCCGCCGGTGCGGTCCGGCCGCCGATCATCAGCATGGCCAGCGTCTGAATGGTCTGCTCCAGCGTAAAGGCGTCCGGCGCCACGTAGCGCATGTGGAAGGCGTAGAGTCCGCCGGCCAGCCCGCCCAGGAATGCAGAGAGGGCAAAGGCCATGATCTTATAACGCATCAGGCCGATGCCGCAGGTGTCCGCCGCCAGTTCGTCGTCCCGGATGGCCTCCAGGCCCCGGCCCAGCCGGGAAGACCGGAGCCGGCCGACCCCCGCCAGCGCAAGCAGCAGTACCGCCAGGCACAGGTAGTAGAGCATTCGGGACGAGTCCAGCGGTGCGGCACCCAGTACCGGGGTGGGAATGCCCCGGATGCCGCTGGGGCCATGGGTAACCGGCTCCCAGTTGATCAGTACCAGCCGGACCACCTCGGTAAAGCCGATGGTGGCCATGGTGAGGTAGTGGGACTTCAGCTTCAGGGTAGGCAGCCCCAAGAGGATGCCGAAGAGCGCCGCGGTGCAGGGGGCCGCGGCCAGTGCCAGCCACGGCGACCAGTGGTGATCTGCCGTCAGGATCGCCACTGTATATGCACCGATGGCCATGAAGGCGACCTGCGAGACGGTAAAGATGCCGGTGAGACCGAAGATGATGTAGAACCCCAACACCAGGATGCTGTTGATGATCGTCAGGTTTAGCAGCCCCTGACTGTAGGGCGTGCCGGCCAGCCAGGGCAGGCAGAGGGCGGCGGACACCGCCAGCAGGACCAGCGCCCACCGCCAGCCCCTCAGCCGCTCCACAGCAAGCCACCTCATGCTTTCTCTGACCCCCTTCGCCCAGAAGCCCCAGCAGGCCACTTCACGCCTTCTCCGCCACTCTTTCTCCGAACAGCCCCCTGGGCAGGAAAAGCAGGAAGCCGATCAGCACCAGGAAGGCGAAGGCATCCTTGTAAGCCGAGGAGATGTAGGCCGTTCCCATCTGCTCTGCCAGCCCCAGCAGCAGGCCGCCCAGCAGTGCGCCCGGAATGGAGCCCCATCCCCCGATGATGGCGGCCACAAAAGCCTTCAGCCCCATAATGAAGCCCATGTCAAGGTTGACGAAGTAGACAGGAGCCACCAGGATGCCCGCCATGCCGCCGGTGGCGCCGGCCAGCATGAAGGTGTAGGTGCCGATGCGGCGCACCGGCACCCCAAGCAGGCGGGCCGCATCCCGATCCTGGGCGGCGGCCCGCATCAGCTTCCCCAGCCGGGTGTGAAAGAAGAAGAGCCACAGGAGGGCCACCAGTACCAGCGTAACCCCCAGGATGAAGAGATGCTGGGGCACCAGGATATAGCTGCCCAGGGCGATGACCCGCCGGCCGAAGGGCTCGTCATAGGCGAAGGGAACGCTGCCCCAGATGTTCTGGGCGATGTTCCGGATGGCCACCGAGGCGGCCATGGTGGCCACCAGGTAGGTGGGGCCGTCCGCCTGACGGAGGGGCCGGTAGGCGGTGCGCTCAAAGAGGACGCCGATGAGGGCCGAGGAAGCCAGCACCAGCAGGAAAGCAGCCCAGAACGGCAGGCTCAAGACCGCACCGAAGGTGTAGGCCAGGAAGGCCCCCAGCATTACGAACTCGCCCTGGGCGAAATTGATGATGTTGACCGCGTTCACCAGCAGCACGAAGCCCAACGCCACGAGGCCGTAGATCGCCCCGTTGGCCAGCCCGGTCAGCAGCGTCTGAACCATGTAGACGGAGTCCACGGGGCCTCCCCCTTCCCGGCCTAATCCTTCAGGTTCATCGTCCGGATGGGTACCAGCTTCTGCCCCTCCCAGCGGGCCAGTACGCCCTGGTGAAGGCCGTTACCCGCTTCATCGAAGGCGTAAAGGCCGGTAACCCCCTGGTAATCCTGCGTGGCCAAAAGCGCTTCCCGCAGGGCTTCTGGGTCCGTGCCCACCTTCTCCATCGCGGCAAACAGCATCATGGCTCCGTCGTAGTTGGACGAGACCACAAAGGAGACAGGCGTATCCGGGAAGCGCTGCTGGACCCTCTCGACGAAGGGCTGGCTCTGCTCGTCCCAGCCGACGGCGCCGTCCAGCACCACGTGGATGCTGTCGGTGGCCTCCTGCGCCAGAGCCAGGTACTCCGGCGTGCCGAATCCCGGGCTGCCCAGGATGGGGATCGCAAGGCCCACCTGCTTCGCCTGGACCGCCACCATCGCCGAATCGGTGGGAATGGTCCACGCAATCAGCAGATCTGCTCCCGCCGCCTTGATCTTCCGCAGCTGCGTGGAGACATCTTTATCGCCCTGGTTGAAGGTTTCCGCAGCCACCAGCGGTACCCCAGCCTCGTCGAGGGTGGTCTTGATCGCTTCGTAACCGCCACGGCCGTAGTCGTTGGAGGGGTACAGAATGGCCGGATTGGCGGACTTCAACTCCTCCAGAGCATAGGCAGCCACCAGGCGGCCCTGCTTTTCATCGTTGGTCCGGAGCCGGAAGAACCAGCCGTCGCCAGTGGTGGTGATCACCGTAGCAGTTGCAGAGGTGAAGGTAGGGATCTTCGCTTCTCGCACCGCCGGCTCCACAGCCATCACCAGGGGGGCCAGCGTGGGCAGCCAGATGGCCGCGGGCCGGGCCTGCGAGATCAGCTTGTTGTATGCGGTGACCGCACCGGTGGGGCTCCCGGCGTCATCCTCCACCACCACCTCGATCCGGCGGCCGTTAATGCCGCCTCGCTCGTTCCACTCAGCCGCCGCCTGCTGTACCCCTACGGCCACCTGCCTACCTGTGGCGGCGTTGGGGCCCGTGAGGGAGGTGACAACGCCCACGCGGATCACATCGTCTTCAGCGTTCCCCTGGCTGCCTCCGTCGCTTGAGGGCTGTCCTCCGCAGGCGATCAGCAGCAGCGCCACGGCCAGCAGGCCCGCCAGGCGCCGCCACCACATCCAAGAATGCATCGCCGCTCGTTCCTCCTCTGCCATGGTTCCCGAACAGAGATACACCGCGCACCGCTGGAAATCCTCCCCAAAATCGGAATTTTGCGCAAGGGAAATCGCGTGCGATGCCGAATCCCTCTTTACACAACCTGGCAGAGGGGGTGGACAAGCTGCCGCTGGCCGAAGATCTGCGAACAGTGCTGGGGCCAAAACACGTACGCACGGAGTTGGGCGAGCGCATGGCCTACGCCTACGACGCCACCGGCGAAAAGCACCTGCCGGACGTGGTGGCCTTCCCCGGCTCTCCCGAAGAGGTCGCCTCCTGCCTTCGCCTGGCCCGCCGGTACCGGACGCCGGTGGTGGTGCGGGGCGCCGGCACCAACCTGAGCGGCGGCACCGTCCCGATTCGGGGCGGCCTTGTGCTGAATCTCCTGCGGATGGACCGAATCCTTTCAATAGATCCCCTGCGGCGCCGGGCTGTGGTAGAGCCCGGCATCACCAACGGCCGGCTGAATCAGCACCTCCGGCCCCTGGGACTCCAGTTTGCGCCGGATCCCTCCAGCATGGCAGTCTGCACCATCGGCGGCAATATTGCGGAGAACGCCGGGGGTCCCCACTGCCTGAAGTACGGCGTCACCACGGGCCATGTGGTCGCCCTGCAGGTCGCCACTGCCCAGGGCGAACTGGTGGAACTGACGGATGACGACCTCTACGACCTCAGGGGCCTGGTGATCGGCTCAGAGGGCACGCTGGGGGTGGTGACGCGGGCCACGCTGCGGCTCACGCCGGTCCCCGCAGCGGCACGGACGCTCCTCGCCGTCTACGATGACCTCTACGCCGCCGGCCGCAGCGTCTCCGGGATTATCGCTGCGGGCATTATCCCCGCCGCCCTGGAACTGATGGACCATGAGAATCTGGTCCTCACCCGCCAGGCCGGCTACGGCGCCTTCCCCGAACAGGCAGAGGCTGCCCTCATTATTGAAGTGGACGGCGACCCGGAGGATCTCGACGACGAGATTACAGCCATCGAGGCAATCTGCCGCCAGGAGGGCGCCGTGGCGGTGCAGGCGGCGGAGACCGAGGCGGAACGTGCTGAGATCTGGCGGGGACGCCGGGCCAACTTCGGGGTGCTGGCCCAGAGCAGTCCCTTTGTCTGGACTCAGGATGTGACGGTGCCCCGGCACCGGCTGCCTGAAATGCTGCAGGAGGTGGCCGAAATCGGCCGGCGCTTCGGGCTGAAGATCGCCACCGTGGCCCACGCCGGCGATGGCAACCTGCATCCCACCATCCCCTTCAACCCCCGCAATACGATGGAGCGAGAGCGAGTCCGGAAGGCAGACCACGCGGTGGTGGCTGCCTGCCTGCGGCTCGGCGGCAGCATCACCGGCGAGCACGGCGTGGGGCTGGACAAGCTGCCCGGGATGGTGCAGATGTTCTCCGCATCCCAGCTGGTGCTGATGGCCCGGGTGCGCCGTGCCTTCGATCCGGAGGGACTGCTGAACCCCGGTAAGCTCCTGCCGTCGCCGAAGGGAGGGTTTTGAGGATGCAGCCCGCGACCCTGGATGAAGCCGCAAAGGCGGTGCGTGAGGCGGGTCGGGTGGCAATTGGCAAGTGGAGCGGTCCGCCAGACGTGTTTCGGCTGGACCTGAGGCGGCTGGCCGGGCCTGTGGAGATCACCCCAGAAAACCTCTCGGCCACCTTCCTGGCGGGCACCACGATCCGTGCAGTGGATGACGCCCTCGCTCCCTACGGCCTCTGGTGGCCCGTGGATGCCCGTCCCGACCGGACCCTGGGGGCCGTGCTGGCCACCGGCGGTCCCCACCCGGGGCGAACAGGCTATGGCCCAGTGCGAGATTGGGTGCTGGGGCTGGAGGTGATTCTGGCCGGGGGCGCCCGCATGCACCTGGGCGGCCAGACCATGAAGAACGTAGCCGGCTATGACCTCACCCGGCTCTTCATCGGCAGCGGCGGCACCCTGGGGGTGATCGGCGCCGCTACCCTCCGACTTCTGCCTCGCCCGGCGGAGATGGCCACTCTGATCCTGCCCCAAGAGCACTGGACCAAGACCCTGGATCTGGCCGCCGCCTGCGAGTGGGACGGCAGCCGCCTCCTGGTCCGTGTAGACGGCCGGCCCAACCAGGTGGCCCGCCGGATAGAGCGGCTGACGGCCCTCGGCGGCGAGGTCGTCCCTCCCTCGGCCTGGACGGACTGGTACCGCCGGTCCAAAGGCCGCTACGTAGAAAAGGAGGCGCCCGACTGGTCAACAGTCGGAGCCCCCCTCCTGGGCCGCTGGCGCACCGATGAGCCTCCACCCCTTTCTCGCCTGGCCCTCTGGGTCCGAGAAGCGGTGGCTCCTGGCAGCCCCTTCAATCCGGCCCCCAAGGAGGTGCGGCAGCATGCTTGACCGAGCCTCTGACCACCCCGCAGTCCGTGGGCCGGCGTCCGAGCCCCGCTCCGCCCCCAACCACCCTCGACCAGTCGACTACGCCTCGGGGCATATCTCCGAGCCTCCCTCTCACCGTCGCCTGGCCCGTTCCACCCACCACAAGCGAGAAGCCTCTGTCCAGCGCTCTCCCGTCCAGTGGTTGAAGGCGCTGCGGCCTGACCTGGAGCGGTGCAACAAATGCGGCTTCTGCATGGCCGGCTGCCCCACATACCGGGCCGGCGGTCCTCTTGAGTGGCTGACGACTCGGGGGCGCGTCTCGCTGATCCAGGACGCCCTGGAAGGCACCATTCCCCTGTCAGCGATCGCCCCGGCAGTAGAGACCTGCCTCCTCTGCAGTGCGTGCCTGGATCACTGCCCCCCCAAGGTGGATATTACCGCCCTCATAACCGGCGCCCGGGCTGCCCTCCGGGAGGAACAGCCTCTGCCTGCGCCCGCTCGCTTCCTGCTCCGTCAGGTGCTGCCCAGGCCCCGGCTGCTGCGGGCACTGGCCATGACCGGAGCGGCCGGCCAGCGGCTGGGCCTCCGGCGCCGGGTCGGCCCGCTTCTGAAGCGGTGGCCCACACTCCACCGGGCCAACGAGTGTGGACCTGAACTGCCTGGCGTAACAGCCCGGCGCCTGCTGAAAGGCGAATCCCTTCGCCCGGAGGGAACCGCAAAGGCCCGCGTGGCTTACTTCCTCTCCTGCACGAAAGAGGCTATCTACCCCCGTGCGGCAGTGGCAGCGGTGCGGGTGCTGGTCGCGGCTGGCTGTGAGGTGGTCCTGCCGGAGTTCCCCTGCTGTGGCCTGCCCTGTTCCTCAGCCGGCGACCTGGAGGGCGCCGCCCGCCTGGCAGAGAGGCAGCGGGAGATTATGGCCAGCCTCGACGTTGACGCACTGGTTTCGGATGACGCCTCCTGCGCTGCCCACCTGAAGGAAGCCGTACCCGTTGTTGAGTTCGCCAGCTTCCTGCTGGAGATCGGCCTGCCAGAGGCGGTCCACCGGATCGAGCGGAAGGTAACCTGGCACGATCCCTGCAGCCTCCGGTACGCGCTGAAGGCGGAGGAAGCACCCCGCCGCCTCATCCAAGCCATCCCCGGCATCGAATATGTGGAAGCGGCAGAGGCAGACCTCTGCTGCGGTGGAGCAGGCTCCTTCATGCTGACCCAACCCGAACTCGCCGACCGGCTGCTGCAGATGAAGCTGGAAGCACTGCAGGCCACCGGAGCTCAGCAGGTGGTTACCAGTTCCCCCTCCTGCCTCATCCAGTTGGGGCGGGTCCTGCCGGTCATCTCGCTGGCCGAGCTGCTGGAAGAGGCCTACTGCGCTGCACGTAACGGCGGATGACCTGCTCCAGGCAGCCTGCCACCTCGACGTGCCGCTCATCTGCGGATGCGGAAGCCCAGGCGGTCCAGCGCATCCAGCACCACCTGGACATGGCGGTGGGGCAGAACCTGCGACCTTGGCCGCGCCGATCCCGACGCTCGCCATCATCCGGTTGAAAAAGGACACCGCAACGCTCTTTGGTTTGTTTTTGAGATGTATGCGATTTAGAGCGAGAATTATCCGCCCCTGGTTCGATCACAGTCTGCCGGTCGCCCTCACTCTTGCATAGGGCGACCGCACTTTTTTCGGTGGCGTGGCCCCCTCAACCGGGCACCCTCCGCGAGCAGGGAGTACGTCTCCCGCCGACTGCCGTTCGCCTCAGGCGATCCCCCTTCATGGCGGACACGTCGTCGAGTACCTGCCGCTTGGGCTGACACCTATGGGGGGTGGGAGGTACCTTTCCGGGCGCCTACCGCTTGTTCGCATTCGCTGGGGACGAGCCCTGCGCTCCTGCGACGGCAGGCTCCTGGATGATCTCGTCTGCCGCCCACCGTTGGCTCACATTCATCCTCAGCGTCTCCGAACAACCTTCCCGCACCAAGCCACCTGCGGACCGCCTCCTTGGCCCAATCCGGAGGTTCCGCTATGCCGAACGGCAACCTCGCATGGAACAGATTGACGGCGAACGGAAGTTCGTGATAGCATGGTAGCGATTCCCATCTCTGTGAGGTGTTGGCTGTGGAGTGCGCACTGGCGGATCTCATGAACCCCCAGGTGGCCTTTGAGTCTGCCGCCGCCTATGTCCCCCTTCTCCAGGAGCAAGCCGGCAAGCTGCCTCAGCCCCGGCGGCCGGAAACCTGTCCAAAATGCCGCAGCACCCGCTTCATCAAGAATGGGACGTTCTCGCTGCCCGACGGCACCCGTAAACAGCGCTATAAGTGCCGCAACTGCGGCAGGGGGTTCAACCAGGACACTGGCACCCCGGTGGCCAATCTGAAGCGCCAGAAAGAGTGGGCCAAGATGGAGGAGTTGATGCTCGATACCATCTCCCTCAGGCGGATGGCCAAACTTCTGCGCGTCCACCTCACCACTGCCTTCCGCTGGCGCCATCGCTGGCTGGAAGCCCTGCGCAAGCAGGGGCAAGAGCCCGTCGAGGGGCGCGTCTCCGTCAACATCGCCCTCGTGCCCTATTCGGAAAAGGGAAGCCGCATCTGCAACGGACCGGGCAGCTGGGGCTACCGTGACATTCTCCGCCGCCCCAAGCCCCGGCCCGGCGACGATGATCAGCCGGCGATTACCCGCCACCGCTTTCGGCGTCTGATCGACGGGCAGCCGGTCCGGGTGATGCAGGCGCAGAACCACATCGGACACGTACACTACATCTTGGGACAAGGCAAACCAGACGAAGATCTCCTCGGTTGCGCACTATCCAGGTTGGTGACCGGAGGTGCAAAGATCTACAACTTTTCCTCTGCCCCCATGAAGGCAGTCTGCAGGGAGATCAGACTCCGCTATCGAGATGGATGGGCCGTAGCGTCGCGGATTGGGCGATTCCGGAGGACTCAACCGAAACGGGATGACCGGAAACCCCGGCCAATCCCCATCCAACCGCCGAGTCACTTGGTTGAATGGTTGGGGCTCTTTCGGAATGTCGCCACAAAGTACCTGGAGCGGTACCTGGCGTGGTTCAACCAGCTGGTCACGCACAGACTTCAGGCGAAACGAGCCTCAACAGTCTTGCCGTAAGTGAACACTCGTCTCGTGACTCGAAGTAAATAGCCATGAAATGGTGCGCCACCTCCGGTGCACCCTGGTTTGGCGCGCCACTCTCTCTTCCCCACCACCTGCGAACAACCGCCGCTTTGGCGCCCAGGACGTACTTCCCTTGGCCCCCAACACCTGCGAACAGAAGCGCTTCGCACCCGCAGGAGCTGCAAACAAGCCACCCGAACCAGGAGGGGAGGACAGCCAGGAGCCTCCGCCACCACCTGGCCGTAGGGAAAAGTACGCTCCATCCCTTCACCCTCAGCAGATGCGAACGATCGGCAGGCGGCCGGAGAGGTATACCCCTCCCCCCACGAAAGCCGCGCGTCGCTTGCTCCGCCCCGAGGCGCCCTCAAACTGTGCGAGCCCCGCAAAAATGTATCGGACGGTGAAAGCCTCACCGCCCGGAGGTGATTATCGTTTGGTCTAGGCGTACTAATAGAAGATCGAGTGTTTAAAGTGGTGCTTCTTCTTGCAGTGATCGAAGTCATCGTGGTCGTCGTGATCGTCATCGTCCTTGAAGCAGATGCACTTTACCTTGAACTTATGGTCCTTGTGGCAGTCCTTACGCTTCTTCCGCCGCTTATGGCCACAGATCGGGCAGCGGTCCCAGTCGTCGTCGTGGTCGTCAAAGTCGAAGTGATGATGCTTTTTCCGATGGCAGTCGTCAAAGTCATGGCGCTTGCTGCAGTCGAAGCGCTTCTTGCCGTGCTTGTCGTCGTCCCAGTCAAACCACATCTCTATCACCTCCTCCACAGACCATGGTACGCAGAGGCCCCGCAAAGGTGACATAATGCGGCTTCAGGGATCGAACAACCCTGCTGCAGGGCACGCCAGCGGCCAAATCCAGGCAAGTGTCTGAAGGGTCGCTGGGCAAAGGTAGAGAAGGTGTAAGGGGCCGATGGGCCCCTGGAAGGGCTGCTGCGCCGCCCGGAAAAGTCAGAACCCCCTCCGCCCGCCGGGGGCGCAGGGGGCTGCGATCCATGTTCCCATGTCCAAAGGAGGGTTCCCGATGCCGTTCACCCGTCCCCTGATTTCGGTTCAAGATCTGGCCGATTTGATGTCCAACGAAAAGGTGGCCATCGTAGACTGCCGCTTCACCATCGGCGGCGACCGGGAAGCCGGGCGCAGGGCATACCTGGCCGGCCACATTCCTGGGGCTGTCTACTTCCACCTGGATGAAGACATGGCCGCCCCGCCCGGAGAGCACGGCGGCCGGCATCCCCTGCCCGACCCCGCCGATTTCGCAGCGCGCCTGGGTGCTGCAGGCATCGGCCCGGGGGTCAAAGTGGTGGCCTACGACGACGCCGGCGCCCCCGCCCCCCGCTTCTGGTGGCTGCTGCGCTACTTCGGCCACGACGATGTGGCCGTCCTGGACGGCGGCTTCAAGGCCTGGACGGCAGCCGGACTGCCGGTCTCCACAGAGGTGCCGGCCCCGGTGACTGGCATTACTTTTGTCCCGAAGCCCAGGCCCGAGATGGTCGCATCCATGGAAGAGCTCCGGGATCGACCCTTGGACGTTGCCGTGATCGATTCCCGGAGCCCAGAACGCTTTGCTGGCAAACCGCACCCCATGGATGAGCGCTCCGGCCACATCCCGGGAGCCATCAACCACTTCTACATGGACAGTCTGACACCCGACGGAACCATGCGCCCGGCTGAGGAGCAAGCCGCCCGCTTCGCCGGCCTGGATCCGCAGCGGACCATCGTCTACTGCGGATCTGGGGTGACCGCCTGCACCAACCTGCTGGCCATGGAAGTCGCCGGTCAGAAGGGCGCCCGCCTCTACGTGGGCAGCTGGAGCGACTGGTGCAGCTACCCCGACAACCCTGTGGAGCGCTAAGCCACTACAACATATTCAGGGGCAGGAAGGCCATGCTGAACCCAAACATCACAGAGGCCATCACGCTGATAAGGACCACAACCAACACCGGAATAATGTAGACCAGGAACGCCTTGCCGCCGTGGCACTGCAGGGCGGCCTTGATGCCCCAGATCGTCAGTACCGCACTCCAGACCCAGATGACTAGGGAGAACATGAGGGAGAGTAGGAAGTTGCCAAGGAGACCGCTGATCAGATTCAGCACGGGCGAGAAGATGGTCGGCATGGCTGCGTAGCCAAGCGTGGCCACCATGGTGAGGCCGTCGTAACCGTTCCGCTCCCCTACCATTTCGCCCAGGAGCTTGTAAAAGCCGGCCCGTACGAAGAGCAATACCACCTGGACGAACACGAAGATGATCCCGAACACCAGGGTCATCTGCCGCACCATCGCGACAAAGAAGTCCTGGTCAGGACCATAGATATCCAGGAACTGTGCGAACCCTCTCAGTTCGTTTTGGTTCAGGGCCAGCGTCCCGACCAGGACGTTGAACAGGCCCAGGAACAGGACGATAACGATCGCCGAGCCGATGCGCCGTTCACGGGCGACAGCCTGCATCGTGTGACCGGGGCTGAACAGCACCCGAAACATGAGGTTGAAGACAGAGTTCTTCTCGCCAGCGGCGGCGCCCTGCGAGGCCGCACCCTGCTGCTGGGCCTGAGGTGCTGCCTGCGGTCCGGCCTGCTGGAACTGCGGTGCTCCCTGAGCGGCAGCCTGCTGGTACTGCGGTGCTACCTGAAGTGCGGCCTGCTGGAACTGCGGTGCTGCCTGAGGCGCAGCCTGCTGGAACTGCGGCGCTGCCTGAGGCGCAGCCTGCTGATACTGCGGTGCTGCCTGAGGCG
>ENA-OWPA01000639-OWPA01000639.1-bioreactor-metagenome-genome-assembly--contig:-NODE-639-length-40593-cov-44.106871_pt1 | contig 40593 bp, 25 predicted proteins | sample MGYA00238139_ERZ651803 | MGnify/ENA primary metagenome ERZ651803 (study PRJEB26909, sample SAMN07631231) | bioreactor metagenome | isolation source: Switchgrass digestor | place: USA: Dartmouth... | reverse complement strand
TGACAATAATTTGAGCAAATATGATAATAGAAATAACTGAAAATAATAGGAATAACGACGAATAAAACTTTAACAATCGAATGGGAATAGGATCTAGCCTAAAAAGCCTTGATTTTTTAGCAAGGCTTTTTAGGTTTTTTGTTTTGCTTTTTTGTACGTTTTTGAAGATTAGTGTTTTCTAGAGTATAATATAATTAATAGACTAAAAATTGAATGCAAATAGAAAATTACGATTGTGGTTCTAGGCAAAGGGGAAATATAAATGACTAATGCAGATAAAATAGGTTTGATAATTTCATCTTTTATTGGATTATTAATCATTGCTATGGCCATAGTCTTACTTACGGGAAGAGGAGCATTTCTCATTGCTGGATACAATACATTATCGAAAGAAGAAAAGGAAAAATATGATTCTAGGGCATTGTGCTGTTTCATGGGAAAAATCATGTTACCTATAGGTGGTTTTATTCCAATGCTGACTATCAACAGTGCTTTTATAGGAATTGAATGGCTGCCACTGGTTTTTGCAGTTGTTGTAATTGGGCTTTGTATTTTTGCTGTAATTTATGCAAATACAAGCAATAGGTTTAAAAAATGAATTATCTCTTGAGGTGAAGTTCAATGAAGGATATGATACTGGAGTTCTTAAAGAACTACCGGAAAAAACATGTTCCTTTAATTGAAATAGAAAGGATACTGCCGGGAAGTACTGAATACGTAGATTTTGCCAATGCTATTAATGAACTTGTAGCTATGAATGTAATCTCGCCTGTAAAATCCCACGGATATATTAGTAAAAGAATTCCACTTGCTAACACCTACAGAATAAACAGATCCTACTTTAAAAAAGAGCTTATGGATGAAATAATACCTTATGAATCAAGATTCCATTCCAGTATAGATATAAAACCATATTATTCCTTGGATAAGAAAACCTGGGAAAGGGATCTTCCTTATATAGAGAAAATAGACCAGTATTTGAAAAAATATGGCCTGCCAAAGGAAGAAGCCATTTCTCAGCAGCGGTCCTATGAAATAGTAGGAGATGAGAAATGGATAGATGAAGAGGGCGGAAGAAAGGTATTAGAAAGAATAGGATTGATAGAGGATTTAAAGATCACTTCAGAACCAGATCCCCTGATGTTTGCTATTAATAGGAATAGAATCTGCAATTCAGAAAGGCATTATCATCTAATTGTAGAAAACAAAGCCACCTTTTATGGACTGATAGATGATATAGAGAATACAGGTTTTTCATCCTTAGTATATGGAGCAGGCTGGAAGGTTTTAGGTGGAATATCTGTATTTGAAAAGCAGCTGGGTCTTACATATAGAGAAAATATAATATATTATTTTGGAGATCTGGACCTGGAAGGAATATCAATTTGGCATAGTTTAAACATGAAGAGAAGTACAATATTGGCAATAGAATTCTATGAACAGCTTATTAAGAAGCCCTGTTCATATGGTAAGGGAAAACAGTATTTCAATAGGGAAGCTGTAGATCATTTTTTACTTAATTTTAAAGTTTCGAGCAGGGAAAAAATAATGAATGTTTTGAATAAAGGTGGATATTATCCTCAAGAAGGATTGAGCAAGGAAGAACTGCAATGTATATGGAGGAAAATCGTATGAGTGTTAAGCCAGACGAGGTGCTGAAAGGCTATAGAGATAGAATATACAGGCTTGCTATATATGAACCCCTTGTAGAGTTAGGAAGGAAAAGGGAAACCGACAATAGTGGCAATATTATTGATTATAGCAGCTTAGGCTTTCTAACCCTCTTGTTTTTCTATGAAAATATGGTAATCAGAAATAAGGAAGTAGGGGTAAGGGAAATAGCAGAATTCTTATATGAAATAAATAAGGGTAGGATAGATCTGGATTTAGAAGGCTTTCGAAAGGTGGCAAGAAGCATAATAGATGTCTTTCGCCCTCCAAGCGGGGAGAGAAAGTCGAAAACCTTCTTCAACTGGGAAAGTGGACAATATGAGACTATATATTATTCAATACTTAAGGCTAGCAAATCTGATTTGAAGTCCAATATCCAGTACTATATACTTGATGAGGCTGGACTGGAACTGGTATTTTCTACAAGAGAATATTTTAGCGAATTCCAGCTATCCATTAATCAGCTGCTCCTTAGAAAGCAGCTGGAAAAAGGGGAATTTGTAGGAGCTTTAAGACAAGTAGATGAGATGAGACTGGCGGTTGAGAGCCTGAGGGACAGAATATTTAAGATAAAGCATGAAGTAAACAGAAATATAGTATCAGAAAAAACCCATAAGAGATATAGAGAATTAATAGATGATATTAATATCAGGCTGGTGAGGGAAAATGAAGAATTTGAGGAACTGGAATCCTTTGTAAGGGATACAAAAAATGCAATGGAATATGAGGTTAAGGATGAAAAGGACAGAAAGGCCTATGAGTTGATTATAAAAATTGAGAAGGAATTGAGCCTAGTACATAGTGAACACAGAAAATTGCTTACAGAGAGCATTGTACTTAAGTCAACTGCTTTGGATGCTGCCCGAGAATCTCTGTACTTTATGGGAATAGAAAGCTTTAACTTTAAACAGGAAATATCCTTAAGGCTTATAACCACTCCATTACCCCTTTGTTCTTCAAGGCAGCTGATAAAACCCTTCTTATCCCTTGAATTACATAAATCCTGGTCTCCTCTTGCAGTATTTGCAGAACAGAGGGTAAGAGAGGATAAAGGTGATGAAAATATAGATGAATTTATCACTCCTGTAGATGAGGAAGTTTACGATGAGTATAAAGCAATTACCATGCACAATTTCAGGAGAATAATGGAAATTATACTTGAGATAATGAAAGGTGAAGAAATACAATTATGCCAAATTGTAGAATATATGAAAGAGAATTACGCTTACATACTAGATGAAAGGTCTTTCTATGATTTTTGGATAATACTGCATCAGGTATCACCAATAAAAATAAACGCTAAAGAAGAGGATTATCCTGGACTTTTTGAAGAGATGGTTAAAATATTAAAGGGAAAATATAAAATTCTGACAGTAGAAGAATTAAAGGAGATATTAGAAATAAATGACAGGTTTAAAATAAATAATATGATTTTAAAGTTAGAGAGGGATAATCATGGAATACAACTATAAGGAAATTATGGCAGCCTTTAATATCTATTCAAGGTTAGCAGCAAAGGGATATGAGTACAGGGAGGAGATTAGAGAATATATGATAGATGATAAGGTGAGAGAACTGGTACACGCATTTGCTCATGAAGTGGATTGCACCATTATTACAGCAGGGGAATATATATACATGGTTCCTATGGTTACTACCTCTCCATTCCACATAACTAATGATGAGCTGAAAAGAAGATATCTTCCATATAAGCAGCAGAAAAACCTGTATATATATTTGATGTACGTTACAATAATAATTCTATTTGGTGAGTTTTATGATAGCTATCAAAGCCTGGAGCCAACAAGAGACTTTCTCTCCCTGGATAATTGGCTAAGGGAGGTTAATAGCTTTATTGATGCTTTGGAAGAAGTAGACAAGGAGGAATTGAGAAAAATAGAAAAGGAAATGGGGTATAACTGGATAAGCATATTGGAAGAATGGAATGCTATGGACGATATAAGGGAGGGCGTAAGAAGCCAGGATGGAAGGACCAATAGCAGAGTTAGCTTTTTAAGAACAGTAAAGAGCTTTTTGGAGGATCAAGGCCTAATAAATGATATAGGAAATGATGAGATAGAGCTTACTGAAAAATCAAAAACTATTATACAAAAATATTATATGGATTATGAACTCAACAGAGGTATACTGGATTTTATGTACAGCATTGAAAGAGAAGGGAGGGAGAATAAAGATGCCAGCCATATCTAAAATCAGGTTTACAAATGCTGTATACGATAATGGTGAAAAAAGATACAATGATGAAGTGTTTGAGTTCGATGGCCATAATGGAGCAATTTTACTGGAAAATGGCGGTGGAAAGACTACATTTATTCAAATAGCAATTCAGGCTATACTTCCTCACGCAGACCTGGGAGCTAGAAAAATAAGGGATACTTTGCTGTTGGAAGGAAATCCCTGCCATATTGCTATAGAATGGATTATTAATGAAAGTCCAAGAAGATATGCACTGACTGCAGTAACCCTTTTTTTGAACAATGGGAAACTGGATTCATATAGATATGTATATGAATATGGATATAATGATAAGCATTCAATAGAAAATATCCCATTTACAAGAAATACAGCTAATGGAAACAGACGGCCTTCGAGTAGGGAAGAAATGGGAGATTATTATCATTCAATGGCCCGTGAATATATAAATGCAAAAACATTTTCTACAGTGAAGGAGTACCATCAGTACATTGAAGAGAACTTTAAGATAATTCCAAAGGAATGGAGAAGAATAGCCGTTATTAATGGGGAAGAAGGAGGAGTGCATAAGTTCTTTGAAGATTGCAAGACAACAGAAAATTTGGTTGACAGGCTATTGATTCCAGTAGCAGAGGAGGCTATTGAAGGCAAAGGAACAGAGGATTTTATAGATAATTTTGAAGAACAAAGAGAGCATTTCAAAAAGCACAAATATTTAAAGGAAACCATAGATGAAAGCAAGGAAATTCAAAAAAGAGTCAATGAGTATGTAAATATCTATGGCGAATACCATGAAGAAGAAAAAAAGCTTTATAATAAGAAATCCTTTGGGAAGGGCCTATACCAGTATATTTATAATGAAAAGGAAGATATTATTGCTAAGCTTGAGGAAAACAGAAGGAGTCAGGAAGAATATGAATATGAGTTAAGGGAATTAAACAGGATGGAAAAATCCTATGAACTGGTTTTGCTGGAAGAAAAGCTGTTGTTATCAAAGGATAAATACGAAAGAATACTAAAGGATTATGAAATCCATAAGGAGCAACTTGATGACAAGGAAGCACGATTACAGAATTTAAATATATCTAAAATCAAAAGAAACATCAGAAGGCAAAAGGAAGAGATTAAACAATTTGAAGCACAATTGGAAGGATTGGAGAAAGATGAAGAAATAGCCAATATAGAAAAAGAGCTGGCCATAAATTCTTCACGAATAAAGGGATATTACCAAAGGGAAATAGATAATCTAAACAGGAAGGCTGAAGCTCTAGATGATAGTAAGATGAGATATGAAGAGCAATTAAAGGAATACAAAAAGAATAAGGAGGAGCTTGAGAAGAGGCATAATGAGATTAAAAAAAGTTATATTGAGCTTAATAGGGAAAGGCAAATAAAAGAAAAGCATATGGAGGGTATAAAAAAGAGAATACTTTCAAATCCTGAAACTGAAAAAATAGAGGAGGAATATCCTAAATGGACAAGTAAGGTGGCTTATAATGAAAAGCAGATCATGGGGCTTCAAGAGAATATAAAATACTTATCTGAAGAAAAGAGCAAACTGAATTTACAGCTTATAAACCATAGAGAAGAGCTATTCCGATTTTCTTCTGAAAGGGATACTCTAAAGGAAAAAATAAATAATATTGAAGAGCATGAAAGGGAATTATTGATTAGCTTAAAGGAAAGTATTCCGAACCTGTACTATATAAGCAGCTTATATACAAAGAAGGAGCAGATATTAAGTACCCTGGAAAATAAAAGTGAAATATTGAAAAAGGAAAAAGAAAATCTCCTCATAGAGGAAAGAATATCCCACAGGTTTATAGATGATTATAAGGATACTCAGTATTTTACTGCAGAACCTCTGCTGTCTAAATGGGTTAACGAATGGAGTGATCAGTTTAGCTTTTTAGAATTAGGTTCTAAGTATATTGAAAGGGTGGCTAAAGAAGAAAGGGAAATTCAGAAATATTACAAGGAGTATCCATATTGGGTTATGGCAGCAGTAGTAGCAGATAATGAAGAGGAGAAATTAAAGAGCAAGCTGGAGGATAATATAGATAAAATAATATATCCAATTATGATAATAACTCAAAGCAGAGCCCAGGAGATTTTACGAGGTAAGGGCGTATATGAAAATGATAATCCATGCATCTATCCATCCATGTGGGAAACAAATATATTAAGAAGCAATTTTAATAAGAGAAAGTGTGAATTAGAGGAAAAGGCAAATAAAATTAGTAAGAACAGGAAAGAAAAGGAAAAAGAATACGGTATTTGCAATAATCTTCTTGCAAGAATAAGAGAATTTTTTAATAAGTATCCATATAATGAATGCTTAAGACCTTTAAAGGATGGGTTAAAGGATGTTGAAGAAAGTATATATTTTATAAAGGAAGCAATAGACAGGAAGGATGAAAGAATAAAAGAAATAGATGATGAACTATTAAGTATTACCAAGGAAATCCAAGAGCTTACTATGGAAAGCAATAGTTTGAACAACAGAATAGAAAAGGCCCTGGAATACATGAATGAGAATAAGGAAGTATATGAGATTCAGAAAAAGACATTGGACCTTAAACATCAAATCCTTAAAAGAGAAAAGGAGATTTCAGAGATTACAGATATAATTGATGACATAGGGGACAGAATTAGAAATATAGATAAAATGTTAGAGAGCATTCGCTTTGAAAAGAATGCCTTACTAAAAGATGAAATCTATAAGGAAGTCAAGAATTCACCTCCTTTAGAACCTGATAAAACCATAGAAGTGCTTAAAATGGAAAGAAGGAATATAAAGGACAGATTGGGCAAAAGGCAGAAAAACAGAAGAGATATAGAAGAAAATAAAATGAGAGCTGAGAAACTATTAGAAGAATATGAAATGAATCTAAAAAATGAAGTAAAAGCTGCAAAGTTTCCTATTGAAGAAATAGAATTTCCTCCATATGGAGATAGGGAAATAGATGATTTACTGGATGAAATTAAAATCCTTTCTTCTGTAGTTGATGGTATAAAGGCAGAGGTAGATGAGGCAAGATTTAGGTTTCGTATTGCTGAAGACGATTATAATAAAAGAGAAAGTGATTTCTACAAAGAGTTTGACTCAATAGTTAAATTTACAGAAGCTTTAGAGATTGTTAAGAAAAATATAATGAATAAAAGAAAGGAGTTGGATAAAAGAAATAAATACTTAAAATCCATGGAGGAAAATCTAAAGAAGGAGCTTAAGTCTATAGAGGAAGCTTTAGAACTGTTGAGGATGAAAAATGAAAGATATGAGTATTTGGCAGAAAAAGTAGAGGAAAGCTTATTACCCGAGGGCATATTAAAGGAAATACCTTACAACAGAGTTAAATATGTTAATTTGCTTGCAAAGGATTTAGAGGAAATTAGTAAGAGGGTAAAGGAAAAATTTGAAGAAGTATCAAAGAAAAAGTCAGAGTTTGAGCAGTTCTGCAATAGCAGAATAAAGGACAGTAGACTTAAGTATATGGCAATATCAGGTATTGACCATAAGGATAGCTTTCAAGAATTAAATGAATGGAAGAGAATAATGGATAAGCGTATTGAAAACTCTATAAGAGTATTAGAAGAAGACCTTATGGAGCATGATAAACAAATAAAACAATTCATAACCCATATTCTTTCCTACTTGAAGACTGTGGCGGAAGAAATCAGAAACATGTCTAAAAAGACCAGAATAAAAGTAGAGGATAAATGGAAGGAAGTATATACAATAGATGTTCCAGAATGGAAGGATGAAGTAGGAAAGCAAAAGCTTATCGACTATATAAATTATTTATTGAAAGAAATAGAGGATAACAGATTTAAGGATGAAGATGGAAACGAAGATAAAGTATCTGTTAGAAGGTTTATAGATAATAGATTTCAGTGTAAGGAGCTTTTGAAGGTTGTAATGGGAAATGAAAGAATCAAGGTTAAGTGCAGAAAGGTGACAAATGATGGAAAGGTAAGCAGTATACCAGTAAGCTGGAGTAAATCCAACAACTGGTCCGGTGGTGAAAAATGGAGCAAAAACATGACTCTGTTTTTAGGAATATTAAATTATCTGGCGGAAAAAAGCCAAAGCATCCAGCCTAGTCAAAAAAGAAATCGTACAGTAATATTGGATAACCCCTTTGGAGAAGCATCCAGCGACCATGTATTAAGCCCAGTATTTTTTATAGCTGAAAGGCTTGGATTTCAAATAATTGCTCTAACAGCCCATAGCGAGGGTAAGTATATTAGGGACTTTTTCCCGGTAGTATATAGCTGTAGACTTAGACCGTCAAAAGATAGTGAAACTCAAGTGGTGACTAAGGAAAAGGCAATAAACTATGCATATCTAAGGGAAAATGACCCACGTGCACTTATGCGGCTTGGGGAAAGAGAGCAGCTGACCATGTTTTAATTTCCTGCAACGGGGACGGGGGTTTTTGCATCAATTTGATGCAAAAACCCCCGTCCCCGTTGCACGTTGCAGTTGCATTTTATATAACTATTTTGCTGGAAAAGAAGGATTTATTAAATAATTTGACGAATATTCTAATAAATAGAAATACAAATGGGGAGAGGATATATGGATTTGTGTGATTTCGATAATATAGACAATATTAAAGAGTTAATAATTTATATAAAGAAAATAAAGGAGGGAGAAAACTGTTATAGAAGATATATACTACACTTTCACGAAAAATGGGAGAAAGATAAAAGCAAAGGTATAAGAATTAAGGTAGGAAAGTATATATGGGGCAGTAAGGTACAAGTTCCTGAATATTACAAAATAGATGATGTATTTGAAGGAAAATCATTTACCAATATAGCTAATTTCTTTAGAGAAAACAATGTTGTATATATTTCTGATCTATGTGAAGATATCTTATTAGAGTTGATGTTTTATCCTACAATTGGATATTATGGATTTATGGATGTGCTTAACATATTGTTCATAGATGAGTTTAGACATAAAGACGAATCTTCTACTTCTGATTCTAACAATATAGATGCATTTAAACATACAGAAACTTTAAAAAGTCCCCCTACTGAAGTAATAGATGGTTCAAGTAATGCAGCAGCAATTGTTGTAGAGGATTTAACTAAAATGGATGATGAAATTTTAGAAATGGATGTCCTAAATGATAACACATTGGTTGAGCTATTACGCTTTAATAATTCCATAAAGCAAAAAATTGATAAAGAAAATGAAATGATTTTGAAAGCAATTGATTCCTATCGTGTTCTATTGGATTATGTAACTGTTCTGGGATCCAAGAATAATGAATTAAACAAAAAAATTCATTTGTTATCCGAAGAAAAAGAAAAAGAAATCCAAATGCTAAGGAATAAAATACTTCAGGTTACTAATGCAAAAAACAGAGAAATTGAGATTCTAAATAAGGAGTTTAATGAGTTTAAAGAAAGTAAACTTAAAGAAGTAAATAGTCTAAATCGCAAAATAGAAGAAATTGAAGACGAGAAAAATAGAATAGCAGAAGAACTAAAAGGGGAAATAGCAGCAATAAAGGAGACATATGATAGGCAATTAAATATATTGAATAGTGACTACGATTTATTTAAGAAAGAAAAAGAAGAGGAAATAGATAATCTGAAAAGGGAATTATTGCAATTGCAAATGGAGAGAGAAGAAGACAAAAAAATTTTGCAAGAATTCGAGAACATGATTAGGATTATGGAGAAAATTAAGGGATTATTTAAAAAGAATAAAGATTTTAGCTAAATACTTTTTCGTAAGTCAGGTGATTCCAGTGATGAAAAGTACTATTTTATTGGATAAATTGTATAGATATGAGAAAGATTTTTGTGATGAATTAGAAAACAAAGAAATTAAATTGCTTAGGGATATAAAAATATCAAAAGAGAAGCTGAAAGAGATTACTAATCATATTAGCAAGTTATTTAAATCTAATGAATATAAAGTCCTTGAGGAGAAATTTCCTGTAACAACATCCCTATTCCTGGTTTGGAGTGCTGTATATGATTATAAGGATAGAGATTTTTGGGGGATGATATTTGATAATCTTAACATATCACGTAAGTTAAAGTATCAAAACTATTTAGGAGATATTTTTCTAAAGACTATAAGAAAGTATAATTTATTATCTGTGGATTCAAACGATGGCAAAAAATATTTATCACCAATTTTAATGCATGGTTATATCAGTAACTATTATGTAGGAGATTTTTTTGATTATTTAAATAAAGTATATACAAAATTACTAAAGTATGATGTAAGTGAAGATTCTATAGAAAGAATTTGGAGCTATATATTTGAAGATGAAATAAATAATGAAAAACTGGATAAGGAGATAAAAGTATTAGAAAAAGCTATATCAGAGCTAAAAGAAGAAAAAACAGAATATAGTGTACCTGAAGATATGTTATACATAGATAGGATGAGTATAGAGAACCAAGAAAAGCATATTAATGAATTAATAGCAAAAATCGTTGAAGAAGAGAAAAACCTGGATGATTTTAATACTTCTTTGATAAGACTAGACCAGGCTATCAAATATATAGATGAGTTGCATATTCATTTAGAAAATCTGAAAAACTTTAAAAGCTATATTATTAATAATTATGATTTTAGTGAAATCATAGATAGTTTTATTGAATTTAAAAATATAATTAGCGGGAAAATTGATTTATTGAATACAAAAAGGATAAATTCTACTAAAAATATAAAGCGTATGAAAAATGAACTGACAATTAAACAGGATAAAGTAAAAAGCCTAAAAATGAACATAATAGTCTTAGGGAAAGGAAGTTTAGAAGATGGCTGGTATGAAATTGAAAGAATAAGAGAAATCAACCAGAAATTGGACAAGCTAAGCAAACTATTGGATAATAAAAGGGAATTATGTGAACTATCTCGAGATATTCAAAACACTTCATTAAAGCAAATTTTAACATCCTCTCTAAACCATTTATATAAAGAAGACAAAACATACTTTAAGGATTTCATAATAGACACATTTCAAATGATGGATGCTGTATTTAAAGAGGAAGAAACAGATACTTCACACCCCTTATATGACATATTTTGTGAGTGGCATAAATCGTATAAAACTAAGACAGTAATTAGTGGACAAACTCCAAATGCAAATAAAGTAGATAAGGATAAGGAAAATGAAAGCATTGATGAAAAAGATATATATAGGAGAAGGGTAGTATTACAAAGCTTTATTAAACCTAAGATAGAACTTGATATTTTTACATATAGACTTGTATTAAACGTTCCTAAACAATCCTTTGAGAATGAAATTGATATTGATGTAAAGCCAAAATATCTAATGGCAGATGGTAGAGGAAATGAAGCAGAAATACCAATAAATACATGTTTTCAAGGTAATACATTATATATCGAAGAAATAAAAATCCCAATAAAAAACTCTACAGGGCAGAGTTTTCTATTTAAGTATTATAATTTAAGAGAATCATATTCAATAAATCTTGATTCAATTATGATTTTTGATGCTAAAGGCAAATTAATTTCAAATAATAAGTTAAATAATGGGTTGTATTACATTGTTTGTGATAATAGCTGGGATACAGATTTTTCAGGGATACTTTTTATATATCCCGATGTAATCGAGGGTTACAATTTGTATCAAATTCACTTAAATGAAAACAAGGCAATATTTAAAAATAAACTTAATAATTCAAAGGTTGAATATATTGGAAGTGATTTTTCTGGAATACATCTGGAAGGTTTGAATATTGTAGAAGGTATTACAATTGATGGTGTCAAAGTATCAACTGGAAGTTTTCCAGATTTAATAATTGGGTTGAGGGATATAGATACCACCAGCAAATTAAAAATATATTTAAATGATGGCTTAATTTTAGATCAAATGCTGGAAGATATGATGGGCACGGAAATAGTAAAAAAATCTGAATTTTTAGAAACTGTTAACTTACAAAAAGTACTAGGAAGAAATAATTGGGCATTAGCTTCGAAAGTAAAAATATTACTCGAAGGGAAAAATGGGGAAGAGATTTTTTATGAAGAATTTTGGAATCTATTAAAAACCAAGTTTATTTTTGAAAAGGAATGTTTATTGATAAAAATGCCCTCAGGTTCAAGGGTTCAATATAAAGGAATAGTGAAAAATTCTAGAGAATATTCTATAATGCTTGATAGTGAAAAAGATGAAGAATTTAGCATTTATTACAATAGGATTGGTTGGGTTAGGTTTAAGGTAGAAGTACCTAGATTTGATGTTACATTTAGAGATAGAGATGGCAATATAGTTGAAATCCCGGAAAATTTATTAGTAAGTGAGCTCGATATACTGAAGGATTTATATGTAACATGGGAAACAAGAAGCAGTATACCTAAAATGATATACCTTTATGATAAGGAAAAAATTTTTGAATCAATATTATACTTGAAAAATGGTAAGGTATCAGCAAATTTATACTCATATTACGATATCTTGAATTCTATAGGTGACAAAACAAGTTTGTGCTTCAATTGGGCAGGAATAAATAGAAAATCTAATGAGAAGAGTATTATCAACATTCATAAGCAGTGGAAAGTAAGCAGTATAGAGTGTTATCAAACTGAAGAGGATGACGAGTTTATCATAGAGATTAGTTTTCACAGCAATTTTAAAAAGGAAAATGGAAAATTCCTGAGGGTAATAAATGATGATACTCCTCTTTTTGAGAAGGAAATAATGGATGATCAACTTATTATTTACATTAAAAAAAGTGAATTAAAGTCATCCATTATTGATATAGAAGTAGGATATACTGAAGAAATAGATGATTTTTTCGATAAGAAAACGGTAGAAGTAATTGCAGGGAAAAAGGAGTTAAAATTGATTTCTAAAATTAATCAGCTAGATTTAATAATGAAAAATGGAATAATTGCTACAGGCTTTAAATATAGAGGAAAATACGAAAGATTTAAAACACCTTTTACCATTGGAAATATTAAAAAGACAGAACCAATTAACTTTATTGATGAAGAGCTTTATACTGGACAAGCTATAATTGGAAACATTTATAATCAAGTGATATTCTATATTAACTTAGAGAAGAATATCATGCCATTTTTGCTAGACCTGGATGGAGATGGTGCACAATATGACCCAATAATAGGGGAGGTTTTTTGGGAAACCAGGCATGGAAAAAACATAATGGGGCCTATTGATGATATAACATTTGAAATAAGGGAGGAATAGAGTATGGGTTTAAACCCTATAGAAACATCAAAAGCAATATTTGATAGATTTTTAAGCTATGCTACTACTACCTTGAAATTTGATGATGAGAAGCTTAATAAACAGGTTATAGATATACTAAGAGAAGAAGACAAATTTTCAAAAGGACCTATAATTGAAGCTACCCCACCTTTTAAACTGGGGAAAAGTATTTTGGATTTAGTTGATGAAGGTATATTAACTAGTGAGTTCAGAAATTTTCATTCTGTTGAGCTTCCATTAGATAGAAGCCTGTATAAACATCAGGAAGAAGCTATAATAAATATAGTAAGAAATAAAAGAAATATTGTTGTAGCAACTGGTACTGGAAGCGGGAAAACAGAGACATTTATGATACCAATAATCAATCATTTGCTGGAGGAAAGAAGAAAGGGGCAGCTTAATCCTGGAGTTCGTGCATTGCTTTTATATCCTATGAATGCTTTGGCAAATGATCAAATGAAAAGGCTGAGAAAGCTATTAGCAAATGAACCTAATATTACATTTGGTATTTATACTGGTGAGACTGAAGAAACTTATAGGCAAGCATATGATAAATTTCTGAGAATGCATCAGTTGGAACCTATGAAAAATGAATTGATTTCCAGAGAACAGATGAAGAAATCTCCACCCCATATACTTTTAACAAATTATGCAATGCTAGAGTATCTAATGTTAAGACCTGATGATAATGTATTTTTCCAAGGTGAATATTCGAATAGTTGGAAGTTTATAGTAATAGATGAAGCTCACACATACACTGGTGCAAAAGGAATTGAAATGTCTATGCTTATTTCAAGATTAAAAAGTACCATTGGACTGAAAAAAGGAGATCTAACTTGTATAATGACAAGCGCCTCTTTAGGAAAGGGCAAAGAAGACTTTTCGAAAATTGCTGAGTTTGGGAGAAAACTTTTCCAGGAGGAATTTACTGAAGATGATGTAGTAGAAGCAACCAAGGAAAAACTGAACAGAGTGAAATCTTGGGGTGTTCCTAATCCTAAAATATATTCACAAATTTCAAAAACTTTAGACAGTGATTCTGAAACAGAGATTAAGCAGATATTAATATCAAATAATGTACCTAGACATATTGTTGAAAGGGAGTTTGCCAAAGCAGATATAGATTTAAAAGGCAAATTATATCATATATTTAGAGAAGATGAGAGGATTAATAATACTATTGATATATTAACTAAAGGTCCTATTCTATTAGAAGAATTAGCAGATATAATTTTTAAAGATGAATCAGAAAGGTTGGAATATATAGCATCATTAATTGACCTTTGCAATGCTCTGAGAAAAAACGAAGGAGATAATCCGCTTATACCTGCAAGATATCATTACTTTATTAAAGCTTTAGAAGGAGCATTCATTGTTTTTTCAGAAGAGCCAAGGATATATCTCAATAGAATGAATTCTGTAACAGTAAACGGTAAAGAATATAAAGCCTTTGAAGTAGCAGCTTGTTCAATGTGCAATTCTCTTTACATTGTTGGAGAAACAATTACTGATGAGGGCAGTGGATATAAGTATTTAGTGGAAAGTAATAATAAATATTATGATAATGAAAATGGACTAGAATTTTATTATTTAGTGAAAGATGATTGTCATAAGAATACTGAGAATGAAGATGATATGCATGAATTGGCAGATATAAGCACTTTCAGGTTTTCTACCTATAATCTGTGTGTACATTGCGGTGGAATTGGTATAGAAGGAGAAAGAAAACCTTGTAATTGCAAGAATCCAAAATATATAAAAGTTAGGAAAGTCAATAGCAAGGATGGAAAAGTTACCAAGTGTGGCATATGTGGTGGAATGAATACAAGGGGTAGCATTATAAGAAGGTTTTTCTTATCCGAAGATGCTGTATCAAGTGTTTTAGCTACCGCTTTATATAATCAAATCCCAAATAAAGAGAACAAGGTTAAGAATAATGAAAATTTAAAGGATGCATCAGATATTTTTGCTTTTCTGGAAGATGATGTAACAGAAAAAGTAAAGAAGCAGCTCTTGATTTTTTCTGATAATAGGCAAAATGCAGCTTACTTTGCAACATATCTTAATAATAGCTATATGGATATATTAATTAAAAGAATCTTAATAAATGTAATAGAAGAAAATAAATTTGAGTGCATAAAAAATAAGTGGACATTATATGATTATTCTAGAAGAATAATTGAATTCATAGAGAAGAATAATTTATTTACAAATTACTCTATAGAAACTCTTCAAATAGAAGTATGGAAATGGATAATAGGTGAATTTATTGGAAATAGAGGAAATAATACTTTGGAAAAGCTAGGATTTATTAGGTTTCTGCCTAATTTCGAATCAATAAGAAATTGTGAAAAACTTTTTAGGATTCCATTATTTAGAGAACTAGGATTTACTGAAGAAGAAGTGAGGGAATTTTTTTGTTATTTAATTGATCAGTTCAGATTTAATAGAGCTATCGAATACCCTGAACATGTTAAACCTACAGATGAATATTTTAGCCCAATAAATCAACAAGGTGGTATTATTAGGACGAAACCGGATGGAAAGGAAATAGGTGTTAAAGGATATTCTATTGTTTCATGGGTAACAAGGGAAGAAAGCTATACAAATAGCAGAATAGATTATCTTACCAAAATATTAAAAGCCAAAGGTATTAATAAAGCAAAAAGAGAGGTTATGAATATTTTATATGACCTTTTCAATATTTTTATCCATGTCAACAGCCCACTATATCCATTTGTAAAAAGTGAAACGTTAAAAAGCCATGGAAAAATATTCAAAATAGATCCTAGAGTTTATAAAGTGGTGCCAAGGCAAACTCATATACATAAGTATTATCAATGCGATAGATGTTATAAAATTACAACCATAAATATAAGTGATGTCTGCCCTTCATATAAATGTGATGGTAGATTAAGAGAAATAGATTTAGAAGATGCGTTAAAAGACAATCATTACAGAAAGCTATATAATGATACTAAACTTGAGGAGATGAATGTAAGCGAACATACAGCTCAGTTAAAGACTGAATATGCAGCAGAAGTTCAAAATAAGTTTATAAATGGGGATATAAATGTACTCAGCTGTTCAACGACTTTTGAACTAGGAGTTGATGTTGGAGAGCTTGAAACAGTATTTATGAAGAATATTCCTCCAACACCTGCAAACTATGCACAAAGAGCAGGGAGAGCTGGTAGAAGGCGAGATTCCACAGCTTATGCATTGTCCTATGCAAGGCTTGCATCCCATGATTTTAATAATTTTAATGATCCTTATAAATTGATTAGCGGGGTTGTTAAACCTCCATATTTTGAGTTAGCTAATGCAAAGATAGCTAAAAGGCACTTGTATGCATGTGCATTGGCAAGTTTTTGGCGAAAACATAGAGACTATTTCCAGAGCGTTGAAGATTTCTTTGTAAATGGGAACATATCAGGTCCTAAACTATTCTATAATTATCTATCTTCAAAGCCGGAATCTTTGCTGAGAATAATTAAAGAAGTTATACCTAAGGAATTGTATGGAGAGTTGAAAATAGAAGAATGGGGTTGGGTAGAAGAGCTTTATGGCGACGATGGAGTTATGACGAAGGTTGTTGATGAACTGGAAGATGATTTAAAGAATTTGGAAATAGTTAAACAAGAAGCTGTTAGAGATGAAAAGTATTGGAAAGCTGAAGAAATAAAAAGGATTATAAATACTATTCTAAATAGGCCTCTTATTAACTATTTATCTCAAAAAAACATATTGCCAAAGTATGGATTCCCAGTTGATGTAGTTAATTTGGAAGTGAATCTGCATACTGATGAAGCAAAAAATATAGAGCTTAGCAGGGACTTGCAAATTGCAATATCAGAATATGCTCCAGGCAGCCAGGTAGTAGCAAATGGCAAGTTATGGACAAGCAGATATGTTAAGAAGATTAAAAAGAAGGAACTTCTAAGATATAAATTCAGCAGCTGCAGTTGTGGATATTTTAATAAGAAATTAGATATAGATTCAGAAAATGAAAGAATATGTCCCGTATGTGGCAACCCTAGAATGAATACGGGTGAATTTATAATGCCAGAGTTCGGGTTTATAACAGAACCAAAAATGGAACTACCCGGTGCAACAAGACCTGAAAGAACTTACTCCAGTAGAAAGCATTTTTCAGGAATTGGAAACAAAGTGGAGGAGAAGATAATACTTATTGGAAATAACTCAATAAAACTAAGTTCTCAAAGTCATGGTGAACTGACTGTTATAAACAATGGCAAAGGGCGAGGATTCTATATTTGCAAAATGTGTGGCTACGGATCAGTAGAGGGTATTCCTAAAGAGCACAAGGACCCAAATGGAAAGACTTGCAGAGGCAATTTTGAAAGAGTAGCCTTAGGATATAATTTTGAAACAGACATATTGGAAATTGATTTTGGAAACATATTTATGGGCTTGTCTAGAAGGGAAGGATTTTGGGAATCTCTAATGTATAGTATTATCGAAGGAATGTCTATTGCACTGGAAATAGATAGAAGTGATATTGATGGTACCATCTATGTTAAGGATAGTACTAGCAAATCCATTGTACTTTTTGATACGGTACCAGGTGGGGCTGGTCATGTCAAAAGATTAATGGATATAGAATTGTTCAAAACAACACTTGAGAAGGCATTAGAAATAGTAGAAGGATGCACATGTGGAGGAGATAAAAAGGATACAAGCTGTTACAGCTGTCTTAGAAACTATTATAATCAGTATTGTCATGAAAGTATGAGAAGAAGCTATGCCATTGATGCATTAAGATTATTGTTAAATGCAACGGGGACGCGGAATTTTGCACTAAATTGATACAAGGGAGAAGCTTTTTTATTTCACTAAAATTTTGGGGGTAATAAGTATGGGTGTTTTAACACCTGCACATGTAATAGGGGCAACCTTAACTTTATTGTTATTTATAGGTCTTGGTATTTATTCCGGTAAGAAAGTTAAAAATGATGCAGATTTTGACACTGGAGGGAAAAGTGCAAATGCTCTGCTTGTTGCTGGTAGTATCACAGGAACTTTGGTAGGTGGAAGTTCAACAATAGGAACTGCACAGCTTGCATTTACAAATGGATTATCTGCATGGTGGTTTACATTAGGTTCTGCACTAGGCTGTTTAATTTTAGCATGCTTCTTTACAAAGGCTTTAAGAGATAGTGAATGTACCACAATACAGGAAATTATTCGCGTAGAATATGGACAAACAGCAGGTGTTGTAACATCTATACTAACATCTGTGGGGATAATATTAAATATTGTAGCACAAATTTTAGCATCAAATGCCCTTTTAACTACTATATTTGGTTTAAATTCTACCGAAAGTACAATTATAAGCATAATAATCATGGCATGCTATGTAGTTTTTGGAGGGGTAAAAGGAGCAGGGTTATTAGGAGTAGTTAAACTATTCTTTATTTATATTGGAGTTATTGCAGGTGGCATTATTGCACTGAAGCAAGGAGGTGGATTAGGCAATTTCTATAAAATATTGCCTCATCAACAATACTTCAACTTATTTTCAAGAGGATTTGGAATAGATGCTGGAGCAGGGCTTTCAGTATTATTAGGTGTATTATCAACACAAAGCTATATTCAGGCAGTGTTATCGGGCAAAACCAGTAAAGAAGCGAAAAAAGGGGCAATATTAAGTACAGTTTTAATTCCGCCTATAGGTATTTTATGTACATTTATAGGTATGTATATGAGAATTAATTATCAATCAATGGATGCTGCTCAAGTATTTCCACAATTTGTTATTAAATATATGCCACCTATTTTTTCCGGAATTGTTTTAGCAACTCTCTTAATAGCAGTTGTAGGAACAGGGTCAGGAATGGCATTAGGTTTTGGAACCATAGTAACAAATGATATTTATAAAAGATTTTTCAATAAAAATGCTGATGGGAGATCTTCTATTAGAGTAACACGAATTACTATTATTGTTTCTTTGATTATTTCAGCAATTTTTGCCAATGGAAATCTAAAAAGTGCCATTTTAACATGGGGATTTATGTCTATGGGTTTAAGGGCTGTTGTTTTATTCATTCCAATGTGCACTGCATTGTTTTATAAAGGTAGAGTTAATAGAGTATTTGTAACTGCATCCAGTTTTTGTGGTATCATAGCTATGCTTGTAGGAAAAGTGTTAAATTTTCCTTTTGATACTTTGTTTTTAGGTATGGCAGTCAGTATTATAATTATTTTTATTGGTTCATTACCAATATTAAACTCAAATAATATCGCTAAGATAAAATAATGATGTATAAAAAATAGATGAGGCTTTGCATCAAATTGATACAAAGCCTCTGTTTCATTTGCATTATATTGTTGTATTTAATACTCTTATATATCTATTTGCCTCTCTTAATATATGGTCTGCTAATAATGGATAGGCTATGGCCTGTATTTGGCAGTTAATTAATCCCTGAGTACCTTGACGTTTAAAATCCCTGATTTCAATTGTAGACTCTAATGCTTTTCTTGTTATTTCAGGTATATCCTTAGGACCAGCTTTTTTGGTCTTATCTATAAGCCTTTCAAAAGTTTCAACAAATCCATTTGCAGTATTAAATAATTCCACCTCTGTAGGATCTAAAAGACCCCTTACAAATTGGGCATGTTCTTTCATAATTGTATCCCAGAATATCTGATTTTCTAGTATATCTTTAATAGGCTTTTCTTTCCTTTGAATGGATTCAAGGGCCATTAAATAGTACCTGGCTTCTCTTAAAATATGGTCTATAAGTAAAGAATATAGATTTGCAAACATATTGCATTTTAGTAGTCTTTTCAATATTTCCTCTTTATATTTGATTACCTCTTTAACCAGATTGATAGCTCTTTCATTCAAATCTTTTAGTTTCTCTTCCAATCCCTCTGTATATATAAATGCAGAATTCGAAACAAGTTCTAATTCAGACTTGGTAATATTTTCATCTATACAGATTCCTGTAAGAATTTCAGTTATTCTTTCTGATTCAAGGGTATAGGGTGTTACAATTTCATTGGAATTTAGGACAGAATTGCTTACTGCACCTTTTGCCAACTCAACGGTTTCCCGTAGAATATCTTCAAAGGATTCCTTTAAATTCTCTCCTTCAAGTATGAAAGAACTGTCTATTATTAATAAACCAGATTCTATAAATATCATATGTTCTTTCATAATACGAGCAAAGAACAGATTATGCTCTAATGACAGTTGGATAAATTCTTTTCTTGAAAGCATGAAACTCCCCCTTTTCATGAACAGGTTACAATGGATACTAGCATTTTCTTAGAAATTCTTTTAATATTCTGATATACCTATTGGATTCTCTCAATAGGTGGTCAGCTAACAATGGATTTATCAATGATTTTATTTCACATGCTAATATTCCTTTTGTAGCACTAATATTAAAATCCTTCATATCTTCAGTAGCTTTCAGGTTTTCTTTGGATATATCACATGCCTTTCCTTCCTCTGCTTCCTTTGTCTTTTTTAGAAGCTCTTCAAAGGTCTTTGCAAATTCATGGGCAGTTTTAATCAGTTCCTCTTCTGATGGGTCCAAAAGACCTCGTGTAAATAGAGCATGTTCCTCCATTATATGATTCCAAAATGCTTCTCTCTTTAAAATATCCTTATCTGACAGAATTTTTTCCTGAATATCTAAAAGCAGTTTTAAGTAGAATTTAGCTTCTTCTAAAATATGCTCCAACATTTCTGGATATATAAATATAGCAAGGTCACATTTTAATACTTCATCTATTACTTTTTCCTTAAATTTAATTACATCCATAAGAAGATTGATTATCCTGCTATTTAGGTCATATACATATCCCTCAAGATTATATGAGTAGTTTGTTTCATTATCTGCAAGTTCTAAAGTAGATTTAGTAAGTTCCTTGTCTATACAGATTCCATATAGTTTCTCAACCTTTTTTTCTGCATCTAAAGTATACTTTGTTACAAATTCATCAGATTCTAAGGATTCCTTTGATAAATTTCCCTTGGATATGCTTAATACTTCCATTAGCAATTCTTCAAAGGATTTTTTCAGAGTGTCTGCCTCTAGTATGTATTCGCTGTTTTTTATAGGCAAGGTAATAGCCATAAATATCAGGTGTTCTTTCATTATTCGTCCAAAAAACAGGTTAAGCTCTAAAGATAATCTAATAAAGTCCTTTTCCTTCAATGTATAATCCTCCTTATCTAATTTTCTATTAAAGTTTATTTGACTTTGCATTTATTTATTACAAATAAAGGAAATATTAGTGTTATTAACTGAAAATAGTGGGATATATAAGAATATAGGCTAATATTTATATACTATTTGTTAATATTTTATTGACAATAATATACTTTATGTTATGATTAGAATATACAAGTTAATAGTAGTAGCTCATATAAGTTCCATAATATGGTTGGAACGTCTCTACTAAATGACCGTAAATCATTTAACTATGAGCGGAAGTGTACCTAGGGTTCCGAGGAATATTCCTGTCTGGTCCGAGCGGTACAGATATTATCAAAAGATAATATTACACCGAAGGGAGAAAAGCCCAGTCGGGTAGGTTTCGCTTGCCTGCCCTGCTGGGCTTTATTAATTGAAAACAGTTAGTAAGCCAGCGGGACGGTTCTTTTGTCTTATTTACAATAAATATATATGAGGTGATTTTATGAAATTAGTGTATAAGGGAAAGACGAAGGACGTATACCTGTTGGAGGATGGAAACTACCTGCTAAAATTCAAGGATGATGTAACTGGTGAAAATGGAGTATTTGACCCAGGAGCCAATGAGGTAATATCGCAGGTTGAAGGAGTTGGGAAAGCAGGGCTTAAGCTCACAAAATTCTTCTTTGAAAAGATAAACAGCCTAAACATTCCAACCCATTATTTAGAAGCTGATATTGAAAACAATACTATGAAGGTTTTACCTGCTACTGTATTTGGCAAGGGAGTTGAAGTAATATTAAGATATAGAGCAGTAGGAAGCTTTATCCGTCGCTATGGAGCCTATGTAGAAGAAGGACAGCCCCTTGACGGATATGTGGAGATTACGCTAAAGGATGATGAAAGAAAGGACCCTTTAATTACAGATGATGGACTTATTATGCTAAATATTATGACTAAAGATGAGGTAAATACTGTAAAGGAGCTTACAAGGAAGATTGCAGAGGTAGTAAGAGATGAGTTAAAGAAAAAGGGTCTTGAGCTATATGATATAAAGCTTGAGTTTGGAAGAATAGGAGAGGATAATCATATTGGCCTCATTGATGAGATTTCAGGAGGAAATATGAGAGCTTATAAGGACGGAGAATATATAGAGCCTCTATTACTTGAAAGAATTATGCTGGAAAACTAAATAGATGTAGTAGCTCATATAAGTTCCATAATATGGTTGGAACGTCTCTACAAAATGACCGTAAATCATTTGGCTATGGGTGAAAGTGTACCTAGGGTTCCGGGGGATATTCCTGTCTGGTCCGAGCGGTACAGGTATTATCAATGGATAATATTACACCGAAGGGAGAAAAGCCCAGTCGGGTAGGTTTCGCTTGCCTACCCTACTGGGCTATTTCATTTTATTTTTATTATTTGCAGTTAACAATCAGTGAAACTATAAGGAGGATATTATGAAGAGAATATTAATTGAAAAGAAAAACAGTTTTAATGTTGAGGCGAAAAATCTCTATAAGGAGTTCAAGGAATATTTAGGCATAGAAGCATTGGAAGGTGTTAGAGTTGTAAATTCCTATGAGATATACGGAGGAAAGGATGAGGATATAGATAGAGTTGTTAATATGGTTCTGCATGAGCCAATTGTTGATAACATATACGAAAATATGCCACCTATGGATATTGATGAAAAGGCCTTTAGGGTTGAAAACATTAGAGGTCAGTACAATCAGAGGGAAGATATAGTTATTAATTTAGTTAAAAACTATCTAGGCTACGAGGATATTGAAATAAAGCACTCCAAATATATAATACTTAAAAATGTATCTGAAGAAGAATTAAAGAAGGCAAAAACCTATTATATAAATCCTACAGAGTTAAAGGAGATTCCATTGGACATTTTCACTCTTCAAGAGGAAGAAGATATAGACGATGAAGTGGATATTGTAGAAGGATTTATAGAAATGGATGAAGATGATCTAAAGGAGCTCCTAAAGGAACAGGGATTAGCTCTAGATATGGAAGACTTATTATATGTTCAAGGATACTTTAAGGAAGAGGAAAGAAGAAACCCTACTGTTGCAGAACTAAAGATAATAGATACCTACTGGTCTGACCATTGCAGACACAAGACATTTAATACAGAAATAACTGACATAGAAATTGATGAAGGCAGCTTAAAAAATGTATTTGAAGAGGCAATAGGAGAATATATTGCATCTAGAAAATATGTGTACGGAGACACATTGCGACCTGCAAGCCTTATGGACTTGGCCACTATTAACATGAAGGAGATAAGAAAAAAGGGACTACTAAAGGATAAAGAAGATACAGATGAGGTAAATGCCGCATCTATTGAGATAGAAGTAGACCACAATGGGAAGGCTGAAAAGTGGTTATTGATGTTCAAAAATGAAACCCACAACCATCCTACAGAAATAGAGCCCTTTGGAGGAGCTGCTACCTGTCTTGGTGGAGGAATCAGGGATCCATTGTCAGGTAGAGCCTATGTATACCAAGCCATGAGAATAACAGGTTCAGCTGATCCAAGACAGAAATACGAAGATACTTTGCCTGGAAAGCTGTCACAGAGGAATATTACACAAAAGGCAATGGAAGGATATTCATCCTATGGGAATCAGATTGGGAGCACATCAGGATATATTCAGGAGTTTTACCATGAAGGATTTGTTGCAAAGAGAATGGAACTGGGAGCCTTAGTTGCTGCAGCACCAAAGGACTGGGTTGTAAGGGGAAAACCAGAGCCAGGAGATTTGGTACTTCTCATAGGAGGAAGAACTGGACGAGATGGAATTGGAGCAGCTGTAGGTTCATCAAAGGAGCAAACTCAGGAAGCTTTAATTAAAAGTGGAGCAGATGTACAAAAAGGAAACCCAATACTGGAAAGAAAGATTGTAAGGCTTTTCAGAAATGAAAAAGCAACTAAACTAATTAAGAAATGCAATGATTTTGGCGCAGGAGGAGTTGCTGTTGCTGTTGGAGAATTGGCAGATGGACTTTATATAGATTTAGATAAGGTGCCCTTAAAATATCCAGGGCTTAAGGATTGGGAAGTAGCCTTATCAGAGTCTCAGGAGAGAATGGCAGTATTAATAGATAGTAAGGACCTTGATGAGTTTATGGCCCTTGTAGAGGAAGAAGACTTAGAAGGCAGTGTCATTGCAGAAGTTACAGATACAAACAGAATGGTTATGACCTGGAGAAGAAAGACAGTTGCAGATATAAGCAGAGAATTCTTAAGTACCAATGGTATTAGGAAGAAAACAAGGGTTAGGATACTTTCTCCTAAGGAGGATACCTATCTGAAAAAAGTACCTTCTTATATAAAAGGAGAAGATATAAAGAGAGATTTTATAGAGAACATGAGCAATTTGAACACTGCATCACAAAAGGGATTAATTGAAAGATTTGACAATACCTATGGTTCAGGAACTGTTTTGAATCAGTTAGGCGGTAAGTATAAGCTTACTTCACAAGAAGGAATGGTGGCTAAACTGCCTGTATACGATGGGAAAACTACTACTTGTTCAATAATGACCTGCGGATATGACCCATATTTAAGCTCTTGGAGTACATTCCATGGAGGATATTATGCAGTTATTGAATCCATAGCGAAGGCAGTAGCTTTAGGTGGAGACTTCAGAAAGATAAGGTTAACATTCCAAGAGTATTTTGAAAAGCTGGGAGATAATCCTGTAAAATGGGCAAAACCATTTACTGCACTACTTGGAGCCTTCCTGGTTCAGAAAAATTTGGACATTCCAAGCATTGGAGGAAAGGACAGCATGAGCGGAAGCTTTGGAGATATAGATGTACCTCCTTCACTTTTAAGTTTTGCTGTAACTACAACAAGTATAAAGAATGTAGTTTCTAAAGAGTTTAAGAAAGTAAATTCAAAGGTTGTACTTGTTGAACTGAATATAGATGAAAATGGACTGGTTAACTTTGAAGAATTAAAGAAAAACTACCTAAAGGTAAAAGAACTAATAGATAAGGGCGTTGTACTGTCAAGCTCCGTAGTAAAATTTGGAGGCATGGCAAGGAGCATTTCTGAAATGGCCTTTGGAAATAAAATTGGATTTGAGTTTAATACTGAAATACTGAACAGAATATACAATCCTCTATACGGCTCAATAATACTTGAAATTGAAGAAGGAGAAAATCTAGAAGATCTATTTGAAGGTATAAATTATTCATTAGTTGGAAGGACCATAGCTGAAGAGGCAGTAAAAATAGGTGGAGAGACAATTAATCTAGATCAAATTATTGATAGCTGGCTAAAGCCTTTATCGGAAGTATTTCCAACAGAGGAAGCCAATAATAAAGATATAGAATATGTCTACTATGAAAAAGGCGTTAAAATTAGGAAAACAGGAAGTGTTGCAAAGCCAAAGGTATTAATTCCAGTGTTTACAGGAACTCATGGAGAATATGACATGGAATTAAAGTTTAAGGAAGCTGGGGCAGATGTTGAAACATATGTATTTAAGTCTCAATCAAGGGATAAGGTAATGGAATCCATATATGAATTATCCAGAAGAATTAGAGATTGTCAGATATTAGCCTTAGCCAATGGATATATACTTGGGAATGAGCCTGAAAGCGGAGGAAAGATGCTGAACCTAATATTTAGAGAATCACCACTAATGGATGCAATAAATGAGCATTTAACAGTGAAGGATGGACTTGTACTGGGTGTTGGCCAAGGGCTTAATGCTCTTATAAAACTAGGTCTTATAGAAAATGGATATGTATCTGAATTAAATGATAGTTCAATCTATATTACTCACAACACGAGTGGAAGGTTTATATCTACAGTAGTAGATGTAAAGGTAGTATCAAATCTTTCACCATGGATGAGTGGAATGAACATAGGAGATATATATTCAGTACCTTTGGCAACCAGTGAAGGGAGAATATTATTGGGAAAAGATACATTGAAGGAAAAGGGACAGATTGCAACCCAATTTGTTGGAGAAAATCTTACAGGTTCAGATCTAGGCATTGAATCCATTACTAGTCCAGATGGAAGAGTTTTAGGAACTGTAAGCTCCATTGACAGAGTAGGAAAGGATATATACAAGAATCTTAATATAAAAGGAACTCACAATATATTTGAATCTGGAGTTAAATATTTTAAATAGGAGGGTGTAAGTTGAAGGTAGCAATTGTTATGGGAAGCATATCCGATAAGGATTTGGCAATGAAGGTTACTAATATTTTAGATAGATTTGGAGTTGACTATGAGCTTAGGGTTATATCAGCCCATAGGACTCCACATACTGCCTTTGAGTTTGCTGAAAAGGCAGAGGAAAGAGGAATTGAAATTATAATAGCAATAGCTGGAAAGGCAGCTCACCTTGCTGGAATCATTGCTGGTATCACCCCTCTTCCTGTAATAGGGATACCAGCAAAATCCTCTACAATGGATGGATTGGACTCATTGTTATCAGTAGTGCAGATGCCAAAGGGAGTGCCTGTTGCAACTGTTGCCATAGATGGAGGCGAAAATGGAGGATTGTTGGCAGTTCAGATGCTATCCCTAAAATATCCAGAGTTAAGAAATAAGCTAAAGGAATATAAGAGAGAAATGGCTGAAGATGTAGCTCGTATGGACAAGACTATTAGTGAGAATTAGAGGTGAGTATATTGAGTGGAGTTATAGGAATATACAGCAACAATCGAAAAGATGTATCACAAATAGCCTATTATGGCCTCTATGCATTACAGCACAGAGGCCAGGCCAGCACAGGCATAGCAGTTAATAACAATGGATTTGTAGACTATAATAAGGGCTTGGGGCTAGTAAATGAAGTATTTTCACGGGATACAATTGAAAGGCTAATTGGCAATATTGCTATAGGCCATATAAGATATGCTTCATATCGTGAGAATAAGGACTTAAATATAGCAGAGCCTCTAGCTGTAGGATATAAAAAGGGAGCCTTAGCCCTTTCTATGGATGGAAGCATTGTAAATGCCAAAGAGATAAGAGATAAACTTGAGGATAATGGAGTTATATTCCAAAGCAATTTAGATTCAGAGGTCATTGCAAATCTAATTGCCAGACATCACAGAAATGGATTAGAGGAAGCAGTTATTAAGGCTATAGATGAAGTAAAAGGCTCCTTTAGCATTGTTATTATGAGTTCAGATAAGCTTATTGGAGTAAGAGACCCTTATGGTTTAAAGCCTTTAACATTAGGAAGTATAAAGGATGGCTATATACTAGCATCGGAAACATGTGCCTTTGATACTATAGGTGCAGAGTTTATAAGAGATATAAAGCCTGGAGAAATGGTTGTAATAGATGAAAAGGGAGTAAGTACTATAAGAATAAAATCAGAAAATAAGAGCCATTGCCTATTTGAATACATTTATCTGGCAAGGCCTGATAGTCAGATGGATGGAAGGAGTATATACAGAGCAAGAATTGAAGCTGGCAGACAGCTTTATAGGGAAAGCCCAGTTGAGGGAGATATTGTAATAGGAGCTCCAGACTCAGGAATAGTATCTGCCATTGGATATGCAGAGGAATCCAAAATCCCATATAGAGAGGGATTGATAAAGAACAGATATGTAGGAAGAACTTTTATAGAGCCAACACAGGAGTTAAGGGAACAAGGGGTAAAGATAAAGCTAAATGCTCTAAGAGAGAATATAAACAATAAGAGAGTCATATTGGTAGACGATTCCATTGTAAGGGGAACAACCATAAGAAGAATAATTGAGATATTAAGGAAGGCAGGAGCCAAGGAGGTCCATGTGAGAATAAGCTCTCCACCTGTGACAAGGTCCTGTTATTTAGGAGTGGATACCCCAATGGAAGATAATTTGATGGCTCATAGTATGACTGTTGAGGAAATAAGGAAATCCTTAGGGGCAGACTCACTATGCTATTTGTCTTTGGAGGGACTTATCAAGGCAGTTGGTGGAGATAGTGAATTTTGCAGAGGGTGTTTTACAGGAGAATATCCAGTTTGATTGCAGCATGAAGATATTTTTTAAGAACACTCTTTCGATTCAAGATTGATATAAGGACATATCTAAAAAATCTTTGATTATGAGATGAATTAGCAAGTACAATTATGTGAAACAATGAGGAGGATAATAGCATGTCTCTAACATATAAGGATGCAGGTGTTGATAAGGAATCTGGATATAAAGAAGTTCAACTTATAAAAGGTCTTGTCAAAAAAACACATATTCCAGGAGTATTATCAGATATAGGAGGCTTTTCAGGGCTGTTTCAGCTAGATGTTAAGGCTTATGAGGAGCCAGTACTGGTATCAGGTACTGATGGAGTAGGTACTAAACTTAAAATTGCATTTATGATGGATAAACATGATACAGTAGGAGAAGACTGTGTTGCAATGTGTGTTAACGACATTCTGTGCCAAGGTGCAAAGCCATTGTTTTTCCTTGACTATATTGCTACAGGAAAGCTAGTGCCTGAAAAAATGGCCCAAATTGTCGAAGGAGTAGCATCAGGGTGTATAAAGGCAGGGTGTGCACTTATAGGCGGTGAAACAGCAGAAATGCCAGGATTTTATAATGAAGGAGAATACGACATTGCAGGCTTTGGAGTAGGTGTGGTAGACAAGAAAAATATAATAACAGGTTCAAATATAAAGGAAGGTGATATAGTCATTGGCCTTCCTTCCAGTGGAATTCACAGCAATGGCTACTCCTTAGTAAGAAAAATAGTATTTGAAAAGAAAAAAATGGATGTAGATACATTCATACCAGAGCTAGGAACTACCTTGGGAGAAGAGCTCATTAAGCCTACAAGAATATATTCAGATGTAGTTTTAAGCTTAATAGAAAGGTTTGACATAAAGGGTTTAAGCAATATAACTGGTGGAGGATTTTTTGAAAACATACCTAGAGCTCTGCCAGAAGGTCTAACAGCATATATTAACAGGTCAAATATAGAGACTCCAATAATATTCAATCTCCTTATGAAGTGGGGAAATATTGAGGAAAAGGAAATGTATGGAACATTCAACATGGGAGTTGGAATGGTATTCATTGCAGATAGGAATGAACTGAATGAAATAGAAGAGCACCTAAAGGCTAAAAATGAAAGATACTTTATACTTGGAGATATAAGAAAAGGAAATGAAGGTGTAGTACTATGCTAAACATAGGAGTTCTTATATCTGGTAATGGTACAAACCTTCAGGCTATAATTGATGGAATAGATAAGGGGATTATAAAAGGTCAGATTAGGCTGATAATATCAAATAAAAAGGATGCCTATGGTCTTCAACGAGGTAAAAATGCAAACATAGAGTCCATATATATAGACCCAAAAGAATATGATGACGAAGAATATAGCAATAGGCTCATTAAGGAGTTAAAGGAAAGAGAAGTAGAGTTGGTTATACTTGCAGGCTTTTTAAAGATACTGCCAAAAAAATTCATAAATGAATATAAAAACAGGATAATAAACATTCATCCATCCTTAATTCCAAGTTTTTGTGGCAAAGGATATTATGGAGAAAGAGTCCATAAGGCAGTTCTTGACTATGGAGTCAAATATACTGGTGCTACAGTTCACTTTGTTGACGAAGGTGCAGATACAGGTCCCATAATAATGCAGGAGGTTGTAAAGGTTGAAGACAGTGATACTGTAGACACTTTAAGAGAAAAGGTATTAAAGGTGGAACATAAGCTTTTAGTAGAGTCAGTAAAGCTATACTGTGAAAGCAGGATTAGTGTAAAAGGAAGAAGAGTTAATATAAGTTGGGAGTGATAATATGAAAAGAGCTTTAATAAGTGTTTATGACAAAACGGGAATAGTAGAGTTTGCAAAAAAGCTCGTAGAGCTGGGGTGGCAGATAATATCCACAGGAGGAAGTTACAAAGAGCTTAAAAATTCAGGTATTGATGTTATTGGAATCGAGGAAGTTACTGGATTTCCAGAGATATTAGATGGAAGGGTTAAGACATTAAACCCTTATATACATGGAGGTATACTTTATAAAAGAGACGATGAAAAACATATTAGTACAGTTAAGAATATGAATATTTCTTCCATAGATTTGATAGTAAACAACCTGTATCCTTTTGAAGAGACGTTGGAGAAAAAGGATGTAACTCATGAGGAAATTATTGAGAACATAGACATAGGCGGTCCTTCCATGATAAGAGCTGCAGCAAAAAATTATAAGGATGTGACAGTTATAATAGATCCTGAAGATTACCAACTGGTATTAGAAGAGCTTATGGAAAACGGACAAACTACTCTTAAGACCCGCCTTTATCTTGCAAGAAAGGTATTTAACTATACTGCTTATTATGATTCCATCATATCAAAGTATTTTAATGAGTTGGATAACGTTGAATTTCCAGATTACATGACTTTGGGATACAAGCTTAAGTCTAGCCTTAGATATGGAGAAAATCCTCATCAAAATGCAGCTTTTTATGTGAAGTCTGATATAGATGAAGGAAGTATTGCAGGAGGAGAGAAGCTGCATGGAAAGGAGCTGTCATTCAACAATATAAACGATGGAAGTGCTGCACTTGACATGGTAAAGGAATTTGATGAGCCAACTGTAGTAGCTGTAAAGCATGCAAATCCATGTGGCATTGGAAGTGGAAGAAACATTTTAGAAGCATATTTAAAGGCTTATGAATGCGATAAGGAATCTATATACGGTGGAATTGTTGCAGCAAATAGGGAAATAGATGAAGAAACAGCAGCTGAAATGAGTAAAATCTTTCTTGAGGTTATAATTGCACCATCCTTTACAAAGGGCGCCATTGAAATACTAACTAAAAAGAAAAATTTAAGGCTTATTCAGGTGGGAAAAGTAGATAGCAATAAAGAAAAAATAGAACTAAAACATGTGTCTGGTGGTATATTGATTCAAGAAAAGGATTCAAAGAGCCTTTTGGATGATTTAAAAGTGGTAACTGAAAGAAAGCCAACAAAAGAGGAAATGGAGGACTTAATATTTGCTTGGAAGTCAGTTAAGCATTTAAAGTCAAATGGGGTTGTAATAGCTAAAAACAAGGGAACCCTTGGCATTGGAGGAGGAGAGGTTAATCGTTTCTGGGCAGTTGAAAATGCTATAAAAAGAGCAAAGGATAGTGCAAAGGGGAGTGTAATAGCATCTGATGGATTCTTCCCCTTTAAGGATTCAATTGAGATACTAGGAAAATCTGGAATAACGGCAATAATTCAACCAGGAGGCTCTATAAGAGATGAAGAGGTAATTGAGGAGGCCAACAGGTATAATATAGCCATGGTATTTACAGGAATCAGGCATTTCAAACACTAGGAGGTTTTTATATGAAGGTATTGGTTATAGGAAGTGGCGGAAGGGAACATGCTTTATGCTGGAAAATAGCACAATCAAGTAAGGTAGATAAAATTTACTGTGCACCAGGCAATGGAGGCACTTATCTTATTGCAGAAAATGTAGATATAAAGGCTAATGATATAGATGGGCTGTTAGAATTTGCTCTTAATAACAATATAGACTTAACCGTTGTAGGTCCAGAAGAGCCATTGGTATTAGGAATAGTTGACAGGTTTCAGGAAAAAGGTCTAAAAATATTTGGACCAGATAAAAGCTGTGCAAAACTTGAAGGAAGCAAAAGCTATGCAAAAGAGTTTATGGAAAAATTCAATATACCAACTGCAAAATATAGAAGCTATGACAATTACAAAGATGCATGCATAGGATTGGAAGAATTTAGTTATCCATTGGTAATAAAGGCAGATGGATTGTGTTTAGGAAAGGGAGTAGTAATAGTAAATACAAGGGAAGAAGCTATAGAGGTTTTAAATGATATACTAGAAAAGAAGAAATTTGGTAAAGAGGGAAATAAGGTTGTTATAGAGGAATACCTTGATGGAGTAGAAGCATCATTGCTTTCTTTTGTAACAGACAATAAAATCATTCCAATGGAAAGTGCAAAGGACTATAAAAAAGCATATGATAAAGACCAGGGACCAAATACAGGAGGAGTAGGTGCATTTTCACCAAGCCCTCTGTTTACAGACAGTCTAAAGTCAAGGATTAAGGAAGAGATACTTGACAGAATTCAATATGGATTTGAAAAGGAAGGCCTTAGTTATAAGGGGATTTTGTATGTTGGGCTCATGATAGTTAATGGAAATCCTAAAGTACTAGAATTTAATGTAAGGTTTGGAGATCCTGAAACTGAAGTTCTGATTCCTAGGCTTGAAAGTGACATTGTTGACCTGTTTCAAAAGACCATAGATTCAACATTAGAGAGTTCAGACATATTATGGAAGAAGGAAAGCTCTCTGACAGTAGTATTGACATCAGAAGGATATCCTCTTAAGTATGAAAAGGGATTTGATATAGAGGGATATGATTCCCTGGATGAATCAATAATACTTTTTCATAATGGAACAAAGCTACAAGGAAGAAGGCTTTTGACAGATGGGGGCAGGGTATTATCAGTTACATCCTTAGGAAATACAATAGATGAAGCAAGAAAGAAGGTATATTCAAATATAGACAATATGAGCTTTAAAGGGATGGTTTACAGGAAGGACATTGGAAAATAGAATTATATTTATGAGGCTTTAAAGGTAAACCCTTTAAAGCCTTACTTTTCCCAGTAAAAAGCTAAATTATATATATTAAAAATAGTAATAGTTTATTTTGTTGAGTTGAAAAATATTATTTGGGAATAATACATTTTACAAATTATTATAGGAAAACGTTTAAACAAAATATGTTTTTTGGTATAATCTAAATAACGAGTAAAATCATGTAAGTGTTTCATCATAAGAAATAGGATAGTATACATATTATTTTTTTGTGAGATTTAATTCCGATCTTCTCTAGGAATATAATGTAAATATAAGGAGGTATACTAGTGAAAACTGATGTTCAAATTGCTCAAGAAGCTAAAATGCTTCCCATAACAGAAGTTGCAAAAAAGATTGGACTTGATGAGGAGGATCTGATTCTTTATGGGAAGTATAAAGCTAAGGTAAATCTAAATGTTTTTGAAAAACTAAAGGATAAAAAAGATGGAAAGCTTGTATTAGTTACAGCTATAAATCCAACTCCAGCAGGAGAAGGAAAAACTACTACCAATATAGGCCTTTCTATGGGCTTAAATAAAATTGGTAAGACTGCTATTACTGCTTTAAGGGAACCATCTTTAGGACCTAGTTTTGGTGTAAAGGGTGGTGCTGCAGGTGGCGGTTATGCACAGGTAGTTCCTATGGAAGATATTAATCTTCATTTTACTGGAGATTTTCATGCTATCACTACATCTCACAACCTGATTTCGGCTCTATTGGATAATCACCTGCATCAAGGTAATCAGTTGAATATAGACCCAAGGAGAATTGTCTGGAAGAGAGTTCTTGATATGAATGACAGAGCATTGAGAAACATAGTAGTAGGCCTTGGTGGAAGGACTAATGGAGTTCCAAGAGAAGATGGATTTGATATTACTGTAGCATCTGAAATAATGGCTATATTCTGTTTATCAAATGACTTGGAGGACTTGAAGGAAAGAGTAGCAAATATTATTGTTGCATATAGATATGATGGAAGCCCTGTATATGTAAAGGATCTAAAGGCACAAGGTGCAGTAGCCTTGCTTATGAAGGATGCAATTCATCCAAATCTGGTTCAAACATTGGAGAATACACCTGCATTAATCCATGGAGGACCATTTGCTAATATTGCTCATGGATGTAATTCAATATTGGCTACTAAACTTGCATTGAAACTTGCGGATTATACAATTACTGAGGCAGGATTCGGTGCTGATTTAGGGGCTGAGAAGTTCTTTGATATTAAGGCTAGATTTGGTAACTTGAAGCCTGATGCAGCAGTTATAGTTGCTACAGTAAGAGCACTTAAGCACCATGGAGGAGTTAAGAAGGATGAATTAGGTGTAGAAAATATAGATGCATTAGCAAGAGGATTTGAAAATCTGGAAAAGCATATTGAAAATGTAAGTAAGTTTGGTGTACCAGCAGTAGTGGCTATAAACAGATTCCCAACTGATACCGAAAGGGAATTAGAGTTCTTAATGAATAAGTGTAAAGAAGCTGGTGCTGAAGCTGTATTATCAGAGGTATGGGCAAAAGGTGGCGATGGAGCTATTGAATTAGCCGAAAAGGTAGTAGAGATATGTGAAAGTAAAAAATCCAACTTCAAACCATTATATGATGTAGAGGAGTCAATTAAAGATAAGATTGAAAAAATAGCAGTGGAGATTTATGGTGCTGAAGGAGTAGATTATACAAAGGCATGCGAAAAGAAAATTAAGGAATTTGAAGCCTTAGGACTAGATAAGATGCCAATTTGTATGGCAAAAACTCAATATTCCTTATCTGATGACCCAACTCTTTTGGCAAGGCCAAAGGGCTTTAGGATAACTGTAAGGGATATTAAGGTATCTAATGGCGCTGGATTTATAGTCGCATTAACGGGAGATATTATGACTATGCCAGGATTACCAAAAGTGCCAGCTGCTAACAATATTGATATTTTAGAAGATGGAGAAATAGTTGGGCTGTTCTAAATCTGGGGTAATATCCCAGATTTTCAATTCTGAATATATCATATTTAAGTTACACCAAAATCTTGATAGGGTGGTGAGGTCTTGATAAGCTATAATTCAAGGATAAAAAGTCAACAAGTAGATGAGTTATTTGATGCAATTTTATTGCTTGAGACCAAAGAGGAATGCTATAGATTCTTTGAGGATTTATGTACCATAAAGGAAATAAACTCTATCGCTCAAAGATTGGAAGTAGCAAAGCTTTTAACTATGAAGAAGACCTATACTGAAATTGAAAGCAAAACTGGAGCCAGTACTGCTACAATAAGCAGGGTAAACAGATCACTAAACTATGGAGTGGACGGATATAAAATTATATTAAGAAAGCAGGGAATTTTGAAAGATAAATAGGACATGCCAACAGTGACCTGGCACTTGTAAAATAGTGCCAGGTCACACTTTAAAACTATATATTATATATAATTTTAAAGTGCGGGAATTAGCGTGTAAGGGTGATATAAGTGAAGGATACGATGTTGAATTTTTTTAAGGGAGTAGCCATTGGAGTAGGAGCCATTGCACCAGGGGTAAGTGGGGGAGCTATAGCTGTTATATTTGGGATATACGAAAAGATAACCTATGCAATTGGAAATATATTCAGGAATTTTAAGAAAAATCTAAGCTATCTTATGCCATACGGGTCAGGAGCGATAATAGGAGTACTAGTTTTTAGCAATGTTTTTAAATATCTATTTATACACTATAATGTAGAAGTAAGATATCTATTTGTGGGACTTATGTTAGGTACCTTTCCGTCTCTGTTTAGGACAGCAAATAAAAAGGGATTTAGAAAAGCGTATTTGATATTATTTTGTATGACCTTTTTTATAACTGGTTTACTATTTTTTTTAGAGAACAGGGTAATTGATAAAGTTCCAGATAGTGACCCATCAGTTTTCCAGTTGATATTATATGGAATAATAGTGGGAGCTGGTACAATAATACCAGGGGTAAGTTCCTCAGCTATTTTAATATACTTAGGCTCTTATGAAATTGTTTTAGATGCTTTAGCATCATTAAACATACCTATGTTATTACCTGTTGGAACTGGATTTATATTATGTTTTTTATTATTATCAAAGGCTATTTCCATATTGTTTAAGAAAGTCTATGGATTTACATATTATGGAATTTTAGGATTTGTAGCAGGTTCTATTATACCAATATTTCCAGGGTTTGCATTAGATTTAAAGCATATAGCCAGCTTATTTATCTTGCTTATTGGACTATGGGCATCCTATTATTTGAGTAAATTTGAAAAGAAATAGAGGAGTACCGCAAGGTACTCTTTTTATTTTTTGAAAAATTAATTTAGATTGCTTTCTATGTATTGACATTACAAAGATTTGAGCATACAATAATAATATAAACATATGAACCATTGTTCATATGTTCAGGTAAAGGGGGTTAATTATGGATAAAAAAGATATTGAAAGATGTGAAATTAGCGCTATTCATGAAGATATTATAGATTCTGTAAAAGGAAAGATGCCTGAAGAGGAAACTCTATATGATTTAGCAGAGCTGTTTAAGGTATTTGGAGATTCTACTAGAGTTAAAATTCTTTGGGCATTAGATGAATCTGAAATGTGCGTGTGCGATATTGCAGCGCTTTTAAATATGACTCAATCAGCAATTTCCCATCAGTTGAGAATTTTGAAGCAAGCTAGACTTGTAAAGAACAGGAGAGACGGAAAAGTAGTCTACTATTCTCTAGATGATGATCATGTAAAGGAGATATTTGACCAGGGGTTGAGCCATATCAGAGAAAAATAAGCCAAAAGGGGGGAGAATTATGGCAGAAGCTGTAAAAAAAGAATTAATACTAGAAGGACTTAATTGTGCTAGCTGTTCTGCAAAAATAGAAAAAGAAGTTAATGAAATAGACGGAATTAGCGCATATATGAATTTTGCAACTAAAGTTCTTACTATTGAAGGTAGCAGTGATGAACTAGAAGGCATTTATGATAAGGTAAGCAATATAGTTAAAAAATATGAACCTGGCGTAAAGGTAATAGATAGCATTATAGACGACCATGAACATCATCATGAACATGCACATAACCATATTCACAGCAATGATACTGAATCATATAGAAAACCTGCTATAAAGATTGGATTGAGTTTAGTTCTATTCATTATAGGAATAGTTTTAGATAAATCTAAACTCCTTGAGTTAGTTGTTTTTTTGACAAGCTATGTAATAGTTGGGGGAGAAGTATTATTAAGAGCAATTAAGAATATAACGAGAGGTCAGGTATTTGATGAGAATTTTCTAATGACCATCGCTACAATTGGTGCCTTTTTTGTAGGAGAATATCCTGAAGCTGTTGCAGTAATGATTTTCTATCAGTTAGGGGAGCTTTTCCAGGATATAGCTGTAGATCGCTCAAGAAAGTCAATAACTTCCTTAATGAATATTAAGCCTGAATATGCCAATTTAAAGGTAGGAGAAATCCTAGAGAAGGTTTCACCAGAAGATGTGAACATTGGAGATATAATAGTTGTAAAGCCAGGAGAAAAAATACCCCTTGATGGAAAGGTAATTGAAGGATATTCATCAGTAGATACTTCTGCATTAACAGGTGAATCCATTCCAAGAGAATTAGAACCAGGAAGTATTGCATTAAGTGGATTCATAAATAACAGTGGGCTTCTAACAATAGAGGTAACTAAAAGCTATGGAGAATCAACTGTTGCAAAGATTCTGGATTTAGTTCAAAATGCAAGTAGCAGAAAGGCTCCAACAGAGAAGTTCATAACTAAATTTGCGAGATATTATACTCCAATAGTTGTATCTTTAGCTATAGGAATAGCATTAATTCCACCTATTGTTTTAGGAGAACAGTTTTCAGATTGGATATACAGAGCCTTGATATTCCTTGTAATATCATGTCCTTGTGCCCTTGTTATATCAATTCCTCTTGGATTTTTTGGCGGAATTGGTGGGGCATCCAGAAAAGGTATACTGGTAAAGGGAAGCAATTTCCTTGAAGCTCTAAACCACGTTGAAACAGTAGTATTTGATAAAACAGGTACTCTCACAAAGGGAGTGTTCAATGTAACAGATGCAAATGCCCAAAATGGATTCAATAGGGATGAACTAATTGAATATGCAGCATTGGCTGAAAGCTTTTCAAATCATCCTATTGCTACGTCCATATTAAAGGAATATGGAAAGGAAATTGATAAGAATAAAATTGAAGAATATAAGGAAATTCCAGGTCATGGAACAAAAGTAAAGGCTAATGGTAAGGTTATAATAGCAGGAAACGAAAAGCTTATGAATAAAGAGAATATAAAATATGTAGTCAAAAATTCAACTGGAACTATTGTTCATGTAGCAATAGATGATAAATATGCTGGTTATATAGTTATATCAGATGAGGTTAAAGAAGATTCAAAGAAAGCTATTATGGAATTAAAGGAACTTGGAGTAAGAAAAAGCATAATGCTTACAGGAGATATTAAAGCTGTTGGCGAAAAGGTAGGTAAGGAACTGGGATTAGATGAAGTATATTCAGAACTGTTGCCTAATGATAAAGTGGAAAAGCTTGAGATATTGGATAGTCAAAAATCATCAAAGGGAAAGCTTATATATGTAGGTGATGGTATTAACGATGCGCCAGTTCTTGCAAGGGCAGATATAGGAATAGCAATGGGAGGACTAGGTTCCGATGCAGCCATTGAGGCAGCAGATGTGGTAATAATGACAGATGAACCATCTAAAATTGCTACAGCCATTAGGATTGCTAGGAGGACTCAAAGGATAGTATGGCAAAATATAGCCTTTGCATTAGGAGTAAAGCTATTATTCTTAGGAATGGGAGCCTTTGGAGTGGCTAATATGTGGGAAGCTGTATTTGCAGATGTAGGTGTGGCAGTTATTGCCATATTAAATGCTATGAGAGCTATAAAATAAAATATAATTAAGCAAAAAACCTGTTTCCTGATTTAATACTTTAATGTATAATACTAATTATTGATTTTTATTCTTAAAGAAAGGAAGTCTATTATGAAAAAAATATCCATTAATCGGGAAGAACAGGAAAAAAGCATAAAAAGGACAATAGAAGAAAAGAATGTTAGATTTATAGTATTACAGATTGCAGATATATTAGGCTCTGCAAAGAGCACAACCCTTCCAGTAAACCAAATTGACAAGATATTGAATAATGAAATAATGTTTGATGGTTCATCTATTGACGGATTTACACGTATTGAAGAATCAGATATGTATCTATATCCTGACTTGTCAACATTTTGTCTTCTGCCTTGGCAAACTCTAAATGGCTATACTGTAGCGAGGATGATATGTGATGTATATACTACAGAAGGCAGACCTTTTGAGGGGGATCCTAGATATGTTCTGAAAAGAGCTATAAAAAAAGCAGAGGAAATGGGCTACACCTTTAATGTTGGACCAGAACCTGAATTTTATATATTTAAAAAGGATGAAAAAGGAAATCCTGTATTTGATAGCAATGATAAAGCAGGATATTTTGATATGGCACCAATGGATAAGGGTGAAAGTGTTAGAGAAGCTATAACTATTGCTCTGGAAAACCTTGGTTTTGAAGTTGAGGCTGCCCATCATGAATGTGGGCCAGGACAACATGAAATAGATTTTAAATATGCAGATGCCCTTAGTACAGCAGATAATATTATGACTTTCAAATATGTGGTTAAAAAAATTGCAGATGATTTAGGCCTGTTTGCAACTTTTATGCCAAAGCCTGTTGCAGGAATTGCGGGTTCTGGAATGCATTTAAATATGTCTCTGTTTAAGGACGGGGAAAATATATTTTATGATGAACAAAAGGAAAATAAATTAAGCGATGAAGCTCTGTATTTCATTGGAGGAATATTAAAGCATGCTAAAGGATTTGCTGCCATTACAAATCCTATAGTAAACTCCTATAAAAGGCTTGTTAGCGGATTTGAAGCTCCAGTAAATATAGCATGGTCAGAGAAAAACAGAAGTCCATTAATAAGGGTACCAGCTAAAAGAGGTCAAAGTACGAGAATTGAGTTGAGAAATCCAGACCCATCCTGTAATCCTTATTTGGCTCTTGCAGTTACATTAACTGCAGGATTGGATGGAATATTAAATAAAATAAAAGCACCAGAGCCAATAAATAGAAATATATATGAAATGTGTGCTGAAGAAAAAAAGGAAAATCATATAGAGCCATTACCTAAAAATTTATATGAAGCTATCGTAGAATTATCCAATGATGAAACTATTAAGGAAGCTTTAGGAAATCATGTAACAAATAAATTTATTGCAGGAAAGTTGAAGGAATGGAAAAGCTACACTTCAAAAGTCCATCAATGGGAATTGGAGCAGTATTTAAGGTCATAATATAATATGACAAAAATGAAGAAAAGCTAAAAGTATAAAAGAGATGCAATCAATGCATCTCTTTATTCAACAATATTTACTAATGTGCCAATCTTTTCAATATAGCATTCTACAACATCACCAGATTTCAAAAACCTTGGTGGATTAAATCCCATACCTACTCCCTTTGGCGTTCCTGTAAGTATTATATCTCCAGCCCTTAAAGTAAGGCCCTTAGACAGATCTGATATTATATAGGGTATGTCAAATATTAACTCTCTTGTATTGGAGCTTTGCCTAATTTCTCCGTTTACCTTACTCCTTATTTCCAGTTCAACAGGAAAACCAATTT
>ENA-OWPA01000638-OWPA01000638.1-bioreactor-metagenome-genome-assembly--contig:-NODE-638-length-40665-cov-4.251922_pt1 | contig 40665 bp, 36 predicted proteins | sample MGYA00238139_ERZ651803 | MGnify/ENA primary metagenome ERZ651803 (study PRJEB26909, sample SAMN07631231) | bioreactor metagenome | isolation source: Switchgrass digestor | place: USA: Dartmouth... | reverse complement strand
AAAACAAGCTTGGAAGATACGGAAAAGCGGGATACATATATAACATACATAGCCCGCGAAACCCCGAGACAGGTGAATTGATGCCGGATTGCTTAGGTGCCCTGGAATTGTATAAATGATGGGGACAAGCCCGGGACATAAGGTATAAAGCCATTTCATTAAAATGCTAAATACATTGACACCGACTTGATTATTTTTCTAAGCCGCCAGAAGGAGGGTTATCATGCTGATACCACATTTGCATTTTAACGGTAACTGCAAAGAAGCTATTTCGCTTTACGAAAAAGCGTTTAATACCAAAGCTGACAGCATTATTCAAAATAGCGATTATGCTCCCGAAGAATGTAAAAATGATAATAGGATTGCCCACGCTGTTATGCACATACATGGCCAAAAGGTCTTTCTTAATGACCGCTTTGGTAAGAAGGATACCTCGACCGATATTGCGGTTCATCTTATTGTTATGTTTAAAAGTGAAGCTGATTTACTCTCTTGCTATGACATAATGAAAGAAGGAAGCACTACTATCGATCCTTTGGAAACCCTGCCATATAGTCCGCTTGCTGTTCAATTTATTGATAAATTCGGTGTGCAATGGGGATTTATGGTTGATCCGAGTGGGGAGGGATAACTATGCTCACGCAGCAAAACATAACCGCCCTCAGAATGGAAAGGCAATTTTTGTCCCATAAGGCAAATGTGCAGGAATACTGTGAGCTTTATCGAGATACACAGCCTGGGCAAAATGTGTATTGGTGCGGCTTCGGCGATCCACCGAGCTTGTCATTCCGGGCAGATTTCAACGATATTGAGTTCAACCGGGAGCGGCAGAGAACAAGGGAGCTTGTAAAAGGGCGGTTTCAAGGTGGCAATGTCGGTTGGATTGATAGCAGAGATATGGAACTTTTTGCTTGCTTGTGCCGCAAACCGCTTGATAAACTGACCTTTGCCCAGCAAACGATTCTTGACGTTATTGAGCGTGAAGGCCCTTTGAATATTCAGCTCATGAAAGAGATGACCGGAATGCTGGTTAAGGAGATCACCCCGGTGCTTCACCGCCTGCAGGAAGCTTTTCTCATATACGAAGATCAATACGATGGAGAATGGGACAGAGGCTGGTATAGGTTCTCAGAAATGTTCCCCGATGTGAACTTTCAGAAATATACCAAAATTGAGGCGCTAAAAATAGTGCTTAAACGCTTTGCATACCGCAACGTTTTATTTAACGCAGACATGGCTAAATCCTTTTACAGACTGCCCGTAAAGGATATTAAAGCAGCGATAGCAGGACTTTTGAATGACGGGGAAATTGTGGAAGCAGAAGGCGGCTATCTCTTAAGTACAGATCACAACTTGCTACGGAGCAATTCCTTTGAGCTAAAACAGAGTGTCTTTGTGATGCATCGTAATGATTTTCTTGTCAAGTCAAATGAATATTGTATAAAAGAAAGATACAAACATCCCCAATTCGATATTCTGCAATATATACTTATCGATGGCGAGTTCCATGGAGCAGTTCTTGGGCATTTCAAGAACGGTCCGTATATAATTGAGGATGTTATTGTAAATCCGGGATATGAAGCCAGAAAGGATGCAATAATCGACGCGGTTTATTGTGTCAATAGCCGTGAGTTGAGTCCAATAAGGCGCTATATGGGAAAGGCCATGTGATATTAAGAACTGCAGGAGAATTAGTAATTGGCTGTGATATGTTCTGGTTTGAGACTGACAGTACATGAAAAGTCTGCAATACGATGCCCTATGAATTTTGCATAAAAAATGGCACAGCCACGGAAAGGATTGAAAGAACAGAAAAAAGGGGATGCTATTTGTGAGCTAGGCTATTTTCTGGGATTTTGACGGCATACTGGTTTATAGGCCGAAAATGTTTAGTTCCTGTCTCAGGATGCTGGAGGAAGATATGATAACATCATCGGCGCATTTATCAATAACGGTCTTGACTATCCGGCCGTAGGAATGACCTTCGGGCTTGACGTTATCTATGAGGCATTGATGCTGAAAGAGGCTGTATCTGTCAGGCCGCCAGTTGATTTATATATCATTCCCCTTAGTACAGAAATGTCCTGCCTGAAGCTTGCAACCAAATTAAGGAATAAAGGGCTGAAAGTTGACATAGACATGGCAGGCAGAAGGCTGAAGAAATCACTGGACTTTGCCAACAAGCAGGGAATTCCCTATGTAGTTTTAATTGGCGAAAATGAACTGGAGACAGGGGAATTGATGTTGAAAGAAATGAAAACCGGCAAGGAGTATAAAGTTAGTATGGATAGACTGGAAGAGTTAGCTGCAGAATTGCTTTCTGCAAGGGAGAGAGTATGAAAATAAAAGCTTTATTTTTAGATTTCTATGATACTTTGATTGAAATAAAAACGAAATATGTTAAAATTAGACTATTAGAATAAATGTGAAGGAGAAATTTTGTATGGTATATGCGAGACCTCCTTGTTAAGCCTTAATACAAAATAGTTCACGAGCACCTCCTATGCTTTGCTGTTATAATGAGCAAGGTCACTAATCTATCTTATATCAAATTATGACCTTATAGCAAAAATCATACTTGCAAACATTTTCATATGCGTATTGCATTTTTGTTTCCACTGCAAGTATGCAGGCAGCAATCAAAAATGAGAGGAGCTTGGACATGAACTATATTCAGAATGTCTGGAAGCTTTATGCCATCCGGTTCTTTCACAACCTGATACCTGCTTACGTGATTGAAAGGTTGTTTTGGGAACAAAGGGGCATGACGGTTCAGATGGTAATATACACAGAGATCATATATGCAGTAACTGTAGTATTGCTGGAGATTCCATCCGGTATCATCGCCGATAAATGGAGTCGGAAAAAGATGATGGTTTTAAATGCTTTTTTCGGCTGCTGTGAATTTTTGATACTGGTTTTTGCAACCGAATTCTGGCATTTTGCCGCAGCAGTGTTTCTGGCAGGTATTGGACGTTCCGCATGCAGCGGAGCTGAAAATGCACTGCTTTATGACTCACTGCTTTCAAAGGGTGAAGAACATTCTTTTGAAAAATGTCTGGGGCGCTTAAATGCCTGGGATTTTTCAGCGGCAATTCTGGCAGCATTGAGCGGAAGCCTAATGGCCAGCTGGTACGGATTTGAAATGAACTACTGGGTGTCCTTTACAGGGATGCTTGTTTCCCTCTGCATATCCCTTATGCTGGTGGAGCCTGAGGTAAAGAGCAAGACGGATGAATCAATTGCAATAAAGGAATATGTAAAAGCTTCAATACACTTTTTCAGAAGGAATCAAGGGGTATGCCTTGTATTGCTTTCCGGAATGGTGACAGGAGCTGCAATAAGCTTTATTGATGAGTTCTGGCAGCTTTATATAAGCAGACTGGGAGTCCCAGTAATATATTTTGGCTTGTTTTCAGCCGGGCTAAGCTTTTTAAGACTTCCAGGGAATGTACTTGCTTACAGAATCAAGAGCAGGATGAATTACAGGGCATTGATATCAGGAGTGGTTTTTGTATTTGCTGCTGGAATGTTATATTTATATGCAGTAAAAGGATACACCAGCCTTGCGGTGATTTTCATAATTTACATTGTATCAGGTATTATGGACCCTATAGCTACCGGATATTTGCATCATCGTATTGATTCTGCAATGAGAGCAACCATTGATTCGTTTCAATCTTTAGGATTAAGGACAATGGCTATCATTGTTGGGCTAGGGTTTGGCTTTTTCTCATCGAGATTTGATATCTTTGGTGGTTATGGGTTTATCTCTTTCCTATGCGGTGTGTTCTTAATATATTTCTTGATTTCGTCGAAAGGTGTTGTAGAATAGTAAAGCTGTAATAGCAACAGGGGCAGATTCATCTGCCCCTGTATAAATTTCTTGCCTTTCCTGGCGCTCAGATTAAAGATGCCTTCTCAATCGTTCTATAACCCTGCTTCTACCCATAATCTGCATGATTTCATAAAGATCCGGGGTATTAGTACGGCCTGTCAATGCGATCCTCAGCACCATAGCCACATCGCCAACATGACCTTTTAAATCGGATGGGTTTTTCTTAAAAGACTTCATGTCTCTGGCATATCCCAATTGATCACACAAACTTTATCAAATTTTATCACAGTTAAATAGTGTGTTATTCCTTTGATTAAATATTGATTCAGTGCATAATAAATATTATATCCAACTTGTCAAATGCAATATTGAGAATATATTTTCTCAACTACATCATAAGAGTTACAGCATAAAAAGATAACTTGGCACTTATTGACTCTGCCCCAAGGGCATACTCTACAATCAACTTAAGGGGGTGGAGATATGAGCTTGCTTATAAAGCTATTGTATAAACGCATCGGATTAATCACACCGACTATCATCATAAGTATATTTGCTATCCTGGCATCCTTATGGTGGAACGCACAGCTCAGTACAATCATCAACACTATTAACGCACACAATTTTGTTTCCATAAGAACAATAATTATTGCGGCAATTGCCATCTTTATCAACATGGGACTGGCTTATTCGTTGAATATGTGTTCAGGCTGGACATGTGAAACGTTGGCGCATGATCTCCGCATGGGATATGCTAAGTATTTCACTGCTTTGTCATTAGCCGAAATTGAAAATCTCAATGCGGGTGAACAGCTTTCCAGGCTTCAAAATGAGATAGGCGATGTGTCCGGCTTTCTTGGTGCCAACCTGTTTACCATTGTGAATGATTTGATAAAATTTATCGGCACCTTTTCATGGATGCTTTGGCTCAATCCGAAGTTGACGCTGCTTGCCAATATACCAACCGCCATTATCATGTGGTATACGGTTTATTCCAGCAAGGTCATTGGTAAAGCAACATATAGAAGCCAGCAGGCCAATGCACAAATGAACAATTTTGCGGACACGTTGATCACAATATTTCCGGTTTTGCGACTTTTTGACGCCAATCTACTTCTTCAGGAAAAATACAATACGGCCCTGGAGCAGTGGGAAAGTGCGAGTATCTCACAAGAAAGCAAACGAGCGAAACTGATGTCACTGTCAGCCTTGTTGTCATGCATCCCTCTATTATTGCTTTTTTTAATCGGCGGCACGCAAATCATTCGGGGGACTACAACCATTGGCACATTATATATTTTCATCAATCTTTCCGGGAATGTATCCGGCGTGATGATGAACATGCCGGGACGGATAGCCATGTTCCGTGGATTCTCAGCCAATATGAAAAGAATAGAACCGTTTGTATCGATAGAAAAAAGGAGGTAAAAAATGGGCATACGTGTTGAAAACTTGTCTTTTGCCTATGGTGAACACCAAGTCCTGCGGGATATAAATTTAATTGTTGAAACCGGTGAAAGAATTGGGATCATTGGGACGAGCGGCTGTGGAAAAAGCACGCTTTTAAAGCTGCTGGCAGGCCTATATTCAGCTCAAAAGGGTATTGTTGAGGTTCAGGGAGTGCGCAAGCCGAAGGAAATACGCAAGCATGTGGCAATGGTGATGCAGAATGCAATGTTGTTTCCGGCGAGCATTAAAGACAATATCACCTGCGGGCACCCTATGAGCGATGAAGTGATCATGCAAGCTTGCTACGCGGCGCAGCTTTCGGATTGGATTGCCACTTTGCCGGACGGAATGGATACTTTTGTGGGAGAACGCGGTGGAAGGGTTTCCGGGGGACAAGCGCAGCGTATTGCCATCGCCCGTGCCATTGCAAAAGGTGCGCCGGTTGTGTTGCTGGATGAGGCGATAAGCGCGCTGGACGGCGATACCAGCAATGCTGTTTTATCTGCGCTGGAAAGCCTTACAAAAGGCAAAACTGTAGTAAGCGTAAGTCACCGGCCCGAGGCTTTGGCAGGGTGCAGCCGTGTATACCGGCTGGAGGGAGGGCAGCTTTATGATGTGTAGCATACGGGAAATAGGGAAATTGTTTAAAATGGCAGGTAAGGTCAGGCTTTTCATCATATTGACATTGCTGCGTTGTCCCTTTGACGCTCTGCAAACGGCCATTCAAGCAAGCTTTTTACAGTTTGCCTTTAATTCGATAAATAAGGGAAGCCAAGAGGAATTAATTCATGTTTGTGTGTTGTTTGGTATTGGAAGTCTGCTTCTTTTTTTATATAATGGAACTATATGGACGTTATACGCCACTTTTGTTACAAAATGGGTAGGCACAATACGCCGAAAGTTGTTCAGGCATATTTCCTGCTTATCTTTGCAGCAGATTGAAGCAAAGCCGTCCGGAGAATGGATAACACGGCTGAATGCCGATGTTCAGGCAGCGACGGCTATATTAAACCAATCTATACATCTACCGCACGCAGTCGTGTCAACCGTAAATATTGGCGTGTCTTCCATGATTCTCGTTTTGATGGATCCGGGGATGTTTGGGTTGATCATAATGTTTGTTATTCCGCATATATTAATCAGTCAGCTTTTTATCGCCAAACCCATGATCCGTTTTGCAATGAACGTGCAGGAAGCGACCGCAAGGAATGCCACGGATATGAATGCGCTTGTAACCTGCGCTGATACAGCCATCCTTTATGATGCACAGGAATTTCTATTGAGACGTTTTGAGAAAAGCAGCTTGGAGCTTAGAAAAGCCAACATGAAAATACAACATCGCAAGGCTATGGGAAGCGGATTGCTGCCATTGATGGGTATGAGTGGTTACCTTGTTATCTTACTGATCGGCGGAGGCTGGATGGCCGCCGGGACCATGACCTTTGGTGAGCTTACAGCAGCTTTTCAGTATAGGGGTGGCGTACTGGTAGGCTCGATGATGCTTATAAACAGTTTGATGAATATAAAAACTGCGCTGGCGGGAGTAAAGCGCGTTAATGAAACGATGCGCATTGAATTGGAGGAATGAGTATGGAAGAACCATTGATGAGAATAGGCGAGATTGCGGCGTTTTTTAATGTGTCTGTGAAAGCGATACGCATATATGAGAAAAAAGGTATCATCAAGCCTGCAAAAGTCGATCCTGACACAGGGTATCGCTATTATTCCGCCGATCAGGTGCAAACACTGGATGCCCTGCTTGAGCTTAAAATGCTTGGATTTTCTTTGTCTGAGATAAAAAATATCCTATCAGGAGGGGTAAATAAGAACGACCTCGTGGCGGCGCTTGTACGAAAGCGTTTAGCGTGGCAGGACGCTATAGCCTCTGCTGAGAACAAGATAGATGCCATTGATAAAATAACCGAACGCATCGCCAAATCGAAGGAAGCAATTAAACTGCAAGAGCTTACTGACGAGCAGCGGGCGTGGCTCCTCGTTAAGATGGTATGTGTTGAGGATTTGCATGGCCAGAGCGTATTGAGCGAGGCGTTATGGCTGTGACAGCTTTAAAATTTAGTTTGGAATTTAAAAGTGGTCACAATTGAACTAATAAAAACTGCAATAATCAAAATTGAGACTGTTCCGGAGGTGATGCTGATAGATGCTGTAAATATGGGCTTTGATAAGCAGATTCAACAATATGCTAATGACGAGAGATTGTGAAGCTTTTCAACAAGCACAATTCCTGTCGCAAGCGGGAAGATGTGATGAAAACATGAGTTCAGAAGACATTGCAGGCTATATCGCAATCCAATTCCGGATCACATCGGTGTCAAAAAGGCTGAGGGATTTATCAAGCAAATGGGGGGCATAAATAAAATAAAAAATAAAGGCGGGTTATTTTATGGATGCGAATTTTAAAAAGCAATTGATAGAGTCCGGATATATTCATTTGCCACTGGAGGTTGATTATTCAAAATCATTGGAGAACAGACAGCTTCGAAAGAAAGCTAATAAAAGTGTCCTCCTCTGGGACGGCAAAGATATGGACTGTTGGTCGGCGCAGGGCAGGGGCATCATTGAACGTAAACAACCCGGTATCCTGCGTATAACTGTTCCTTCCCGTTCAGAATCGTGGCCGGAAGGGTCCCCTGAGGATGGAGACTATTGCTCCTTCGGGCAGCTGGAAGCTATACTCAATACAAATAATGCCGATTGGACAATGTATAATAGGCTCTATTTTAAGATTAGGCCTGAATGTAACGGTATGCATAGCCCCATGCTCAATGTGAGGTTGCGTAACGACGGCAAAATCAAAATCCCTGATGTGTATGAGCGAGAGGGATACCATATTGTGCATCTGAAAAATCATATCTGGAATGAATGCGTATGGGAAATCCCGGCCCTTCCACGGGACTGCATCACAAGCATCACCTTTGAGGTACACAGCTATGGGCAGGAGCTGTCTATGGACACCCATATGAGATATGATATATGCGATATCCGTCTTGAGGCTATTGATAAACCGGATATTACCATTGGGTGGCAGTGCATGGAGGACACTGCTGTCTACTCAACTGAAGCCTATTGGGCAGATGGAAGGAAAACCGCTGTAGCAAATACTACCGAAGAAATATTCCATATTCGTGATGTTAACAGCAATGAAATTGTATTCACAGGTAAAGCAGAACCTTTGAAAAATAAAAAAGGGTCCTTTTCCATCTTGGATTTTTCATCAGTCAAAACTGAAGGCACATACCGTATTGAGATGGGAAAGTTTATAAGTGAATCCTTCAGGATCTCCAACACTCCTCTTGAAGAATGTGTCTGGAAATTAATCAATTTTCTTTACTGTGAGCGCTGCGGTTATCCTGTCCAAGGCCGTCATGGCACATGTCACGGGGATATTATAGCAAAACACAACGGCTTAATCCTTGCATATAACGGAGGATGGCATGACGCAGGAGATGTTTCCCAACAAACTGCGCAGACCGCTGAGGTGGTTCATGCTCTTTTGGAAATGGCGGGTAAGGTTAAAAATGACCGTTTGCTTTATAACCGCATCATGGAAGAGGCTGCATGGGGCATGGATTTTGTATTGAGAATGCGTTTCGGCGACGGATACCGTGCCACAAGTGCAGGAATACGAAGATGGAGTAATGGCCTTATCGGAGATATGGACGATACTATGGCAAGGGTGCATAACCATTCATTTGAAAACTTTCTGATGTCAGGAATCGAAGCGTATGCGGTATCAGCCTTCAGGGACAGAGACCCTGAGTTGGCCTGGAAATGCCTGCAATCCGCTAAAGAAGACTACCATTTTGCCGTTGAAAGATTCAGAGAAAAAGGAATGGAGCTCCCCGTCATCTTCGAACATACCTATAATTCTGGGCTATCGCAATACCTGGCTACCCAAAGCTGGGCAGCCTCCATGATTTACTCCGCTTGCGGTGACAGCTATTATGCAAAACAGGCGGAGATTTATGGGGACAGACTGATGGAATGCCAGGAACAGGGCAATCCTGAGATACCATTAAAGGGCTTTTTCTACCGCACCCCTGAAAAAAAGACCATTGTACATTTTAATCATCAATCCCGGGAGCAAATATTCATGCAGGCTCTTGAAGCGCTCTGCCGCTCCCAGCCTGACAACCCACGCCGCATTGCATGGGAAAACTCCATGCGAATGTATGGTGACTACATCAAATCGATTATGCAGTACACCCAGCCGTATGACCTCATACCCGCCGGTATCCATTGCATTGATGAAGTTGAGGATAGTGAGACCTTTGCCCTATTGCATCTTATGACCAGGTATGAAGACGAAAGGGATAACTACAGGCAGCAGCTCGAAAACGGCATCAAGCTCAACGAAAAATACTATATGCGTTGTTTCCCCGTATGGTTTTCTTTCAGAGGGAACAGTGCCGTACATCTGGCAGCGGGCAAAGCGGCATCGATCATCGGCCGATATTTTGACGATAAGGAACTCATTGAAATTGCGCGGGGGCAAATATATTGGACCCTCGGTAAAAATCCCTTCGGTCAGTCGCTCATATATGGCGCAGGGAGCAACTATGCCCAGCAATACGGTGCGTTGAACGGTGAGATGGTGGGCAGCATACCCGTGGGCATTCAAACAAGAGGAAATGAAGACATCCCGTATTGGCCCATTGAAAACAACGCGACATACAAAGAGGTATGGACTACCTCAGCCGGACGATGGCTTTGGTTGGCTGCTGATTTATATTAACAGACGAAAAAAAGTAATCCGGCACTGAAAATATTCAAAACCGATAAAGGAGAGAACGATATGGCTATACTTGCAATAGACCAGGGCGCATCCAAAACTTCAGTTCTTGTTGCATCTTTGGATGGTCGAATCCTTGGGGAAGGTAAATCGGAGGGAGCCTGTTATTTTACTGTGGGTCTGGAGAGAGCAAAATCTGCCATAATGACAGCGGCATTCCAGGCCTTGGCTCAAGCCGGTCTGACTATTAATGACATTTCAATTGTTATTGGCGGGCTTGCTGGGGCCAACTGGCCGGATGAGATAGAGATGTTGCAAAATGAAATGAAAAGCCTTTTCAAGCTAGAAAAGGCATGGGTGTGGAATGACAGCGTCATTGCATTGCGTGCTGGTACGGATTCTGACTGCGGGATTGTACTTTGCTGCGGGTCAGGAATGAACTGTGCGGTTGTCATTGGAGGCAAGCTTCATGCTGTTTATAACAATTATATCGATTCCGTGGATCAAGGCGGAGAAGGATTCGGACACAGGGTGCTAAAGGCGGTATTCCAAAGCCATATAAAGATTAAAGGGCCTACTTCCCTGACAAAGCGAGTGATGGAGTTTTTTGGGTATGATGATATGGATGCCATGCTGCTTGCTTATCAGCGCGGTCATCTTACAAGGCGTCTTAAAGATATTTCCGTGCTTTTATTTGATGAAGCAAAGCATAATGATAGGGAGGCTCTTGAGATTATTTACTCCTACGGGAAGTCTATCAGCAGATATGTTACATCGGCGATAAAAAGATATGACATCGACACTAAAAAATGCGAGGTAATTTTGTCCGGCGGGCTATTCAAGATAGACAATCCACTTCTTGCGGAGACGGTATGTTCCCATATCCATAGGGTATACTCGGATGTTAAGATAAAGCAGGCCAAGTACGAACCTGTGGTGGGTGCCGTTTTGATGGGACTTGATATGATTGAGGCTAAAGATGGCAAGGCGCATGAGCTCTGCAAAGAGGAAGCGGAGAAGTGGGGACTTACGCGCTTTGGCCGAGGCTGATTCAATATGATATGTAACTCCATATCATTTGGGACCTGCGGTTTGAAGTCGGAAATTTTCAATTAAAGTGGGAAATCTGTTAAAGCCAAGAGGCTTAACTGCTTCCGTTGGATTGGTGAGATGCAGTGTATGCTTTGATGAAAGAACGCAAAAAAGCATGGAGATAGAACCATCAAGCGTGGTGGCGGCTGCAGCTCACGGAGACAGCTTGACATGTATTTCGCGCAGAAGATTATTTTGAAGATTAATTATTTTAGCAAATTATTACTAAGGAATGATGATGGACTTCCGGATATAAATTTCAGCAAAACAAAAAGATGCCTGAGAAAGGGGTTACAATATGAAAATAACCATTGCCAAGAGCTTGGACGACTTTTACAAGCAATCAGCCGAGCGTATTGCATCCAAGATAATTGAAAAGCCTAAATCGATTATAGGGCTTTCCACCGGACGGACGACGGGCGGCATTCATAAAGCGCTTGTGGAGCTTTATAGAGAAAAACCGTTTGATACATCCCAAGTCACTGTTTTTGGCCTGGATGAAGTGACGAATATAAGCAGGGAGTGCAAGGCGAGTTGTTACTGGCTTCTCCTCAATCAAGTTGTTGAGCCGCTCGGGATTCCGCTCAGCAATTTTATTATGCCGGACCCCTTTGCAAAAGATTTGCAAAGGGAGTGTAGAAAATTCGAAGACAGGGTGAGCAATGATAATGCTTCAGATCTTCAGATGCTCGGAATTGGTGAAAACGGGCACATTGGATTCAATCAGCCGGGAACACCATTTGGCAGCACCACATGGATTTCTTATCTGGATGATTCTCTTGATGAACGCCTCCGCAGAGAGAACAATATAGCCCCTGATGTTAAAATGGGTGGCCTTACGCTGGGAATAAAAAATATCATGTGGAGCAAAAAGATCGTTTTGGTAGCCAGCGGCAAGAATAAGGCAGATATAATTGAAAAAGCTTTATTTGGACCGGTTTCAGAGGATGTTCCCGCATCGGTGCTACAGCTTCATCCCGACTGTGAAGCCATACTTGATCCGGAAGCTGCACAGCAGATTGTAAAGCATCTATGAGCTTGATATAAGCAGAGTAAAAATACCTTTTTAATATAACAGAGTGATGAGAATGTGAGCTATGAAGAAATATTGCTGCAGCTGGTTTTGCAGAGATGGAAAAGCGGAGAAGCAAACGGCATTTGGCTGCAGCCTTGGCGAACGTGAAGGCATGAGATATCCTTCAAGGCTTTATAAAGTCAGGATAATGCCCGAAGCAGTAGCCAATCAGTTTATGACATCTTAGCAAAAGTGGAAAGCTCAGGTTTTGGAGCGTATTTTTGTGGGCAGTGCAATCCTGATATAGCAAATCATTATAGAAAATAATTGCATAAATAAAACACATATGTTATCATCTATATGAAATCATTGAAAGAGAGGTAATCCAATGCCAGCTAAGTCTTAACTTGATCAATTGAATATGAACTGGATAAAGCGGTTTCTTACCCATTATGGGTTTTGTTGTCGTGCTTTTTTCAGTTTTATCAAGTTAAGAATAGCGGTATTTTCAACCTTGCTAAAGTATAATAATACCAAACTAAGCAGACTAGCCAGAGAATATGGATAAGTCTATCAGATGCTGTTGCGTATATTATGGATGAACATAAAAGGGATACCGTGCTTAACTGCACGGTGTTTTTTGTTTATTTATGCTTATATCCCTTGGGGATGAGTTAATGTGGTATCCCGGTGACGACCCTAATACGATGTTTCATTCTATTGGCAATGTCTGTGTAGTGCTGCAGGTGAAAAGCTTTTGCTATTCGCCTGCAGTTTTTTTATTTGAAGATATTTTAAGGCTATAGAGGAAGTTTAATCAAAGGACCTCAAAATTGGGCACTGAAAAGAGGCTTTATAAAATATGTTTAGCAGAAAGTGTACTCCAATGTATTAATGATCAAGGATGAATCCAGCTTATCAAATAATTTTGGGATGAACTTAAGCTAAACATGGATGAATTCAAGCAATCATCCCTTTGCAATTAGCTGAATTCAAATCAGTTATATATAGCGATTTCCTGCACGTTAGAAGAAAGGGGTTAAAAAATGAGTGTCATAAATGTTAATAATCTATCCAAATCCTATAAAATTCATGAAAAGCAGCAAGGTGTAATAAACACTCTAAAAGATTTATTTAATCGTAAATATGTATACAAGGAAGCTGTCAGTAATCTGACCATGACAATAGAAAAAGGTGAAATTGTAGGGCTTTTGGGAGAAAATGGAGCAGGTAAGACCACCACACTTAAAATGCTCACCGGCATTTTATACCCTACATCCGGCAAAGTTACTGTTTTAGACTATGCTCCTACTCAAAGAAAGAGGGAATTTCTCAAAAAGATAGCTTTTGTTATGGGCAATAAGAGTGAGATAAACTGGGATTTGCCGGCTATTGATACCTTTAGATACCAGAAGCTTCTCTATCAGGTGCCGGATGAGTTATATAAAAAGAATATAGATATGCTGGCAGAAATGCTTAATGTCAAGCATTTGTTAAACATCCAGCTGCGCCGCCTTTCTTTGGGTGAACGCATGAAAATGGAGCTGATAAATAGCTTTCTCTACTCCCCGGAGATTGTCTTTCTTGATGAACCTACGATTGGACTGGATTTAGACAGCCAGCTTGCCATAAGGAAATTTCTGCGCGAATACAGGGAGGAGAGAAAAACGACCATTATTATCACAAGCCATTATATGGATGATATTGAGGAGACCTGTGACAGGGTTATCCTATTGTCTAAAGGAAGCAAAATATTCGATGGTGCCATCAGCGAAATATCCGGGCTGTATTCGGCCAATAAAGTCCTGCAGCTGGTATTTAACCAATCAATCAATCCCCATGAGTTTTCAAAGTACGGGGAGATTATTGAATTTAAGGATAATGCTCTTAAGCTGATGATCGAAAAAGAACAATATGGAAGTATCGTCACTGAGTTGATCCATCAAAACAAAAACCTTGTTGATATCTCCATAACCAATCTGCCTTTTAAGAATATCGTCCATCAGATTATGGTGGAAGGGAGAGTATCATAGATGCGAAAATATCTGTATAGCTTCAAGCTGTACTTGTTAGCATCGCTTCAATACCGGTTTGACACGGTGCTGGGACTGATAATGTCTAATATCAGCATGCTCATTACAATATTCTTCTGGATAATCATTTACCGCAGCAATGGAACAGGCGAAATCAATGGGTATTCAATTGCTGACATGATTACGTTTTTTGTTATGTCAAGCTTATTTCGCACATTTATACTGAGCAGCGGCGGGTTTGAAATCTCAGACATGATAAAGAGCGGAGAGCTGGGCAAAGCCCTCATCAAGCCGCATAGCATAAGCATGTTTCTATACTGGAAACATCTTTCCAATGCCTTGTTTGAATTCTTGAAGCAGTTTTCATTTTTACTGCTGGTGGTACCTTTTTTTGCACGGTACTTAACATGGGATTTATCAGTGCCCTCAGCAGTCCTAGTAATTATATACCTGGTGACAGCGACGGTAATCAGTCATCTCCTTTGGTTGCTGCTGGGGATGATGGCTTTTTGGCTTGAGCAGGCACAAGCTGTTATGTGGTCCTTTGCCGTTATATTAAATTTTCTGTCAGGAATGTTCATACCCCTGGATTTCTTTCCGCGCTGGAGCGTTAGAGTATTGGAACTGATGCCTTTTGCTGCCTTCAGCTATATACCGGCCAAGTTGTATATGAATCAGTTATCCGTCGCAGAAGGTGCTTATTTGCTGATGGTACATATATTGTGGATTTTCGTTTTGATGGCTTTAAACCAGATGGTTTGGAGAGCGGGAACCAAAAAATACTCTGCAGTTGGTGGATGAGGAGGTATTTGATGTATTACTTAAATCTTTTAAAAGAACAGATAAAGCTGTCATTTATGTCGGTTGCCATATTTAGAGCAAACTTTGCGCTTATGCTGTTGCAGAGCATTATAAATTCGGTATTGGGCGTATTATGCGTTGAGTTTATTTATCTTCATGTGGATTCCATAGCTGGCTGGTCCCGGAATGAAATGATTATTCTGTATTGCACATCAATGATTGTAAACCAGTTATACCGAGGGTTGATAAACCCAAATCATATGAATTTCATTGGAAGCGTATCCAGCGGGAGTTTTGACAGGATGCTTATAAAACCAATCAGTATAATTTTCCAGATAAACACTGGCAGTATAGATTATTCAAGCTTTTTGTCCTTGATTGCGCCCATAGTCATTTTATGCTGGAAAATCAGCTCGCTGGATGTCAGCATTCCAAGACTTAATGTCATTTTATTTCTGGTTTTCTTAATAAACGCGGTTATTCTATTGACTTCGTTTATGATGCTTCTATATTCATTTGCTTTTAAACATGTCAGGGTTTATGGGCTAACAGGAATTTACTTTATATTGATGTCCATATCAGAGAAACCAAGAGAAATATTTTCTTACAAAGCAGTAATGTATGCTTTCGTTTTTCTTATTCCATCTGTCCCACTGGCAAATGTTCCGGCATCTTTGCTTCTTAGCAAAGGTAATGTTCCGGAAACGATTGCTGCGGCTGTTTCAGGGATGCTATTTTTCCTGCTTTCCACTGTGGCTATAAAAAAAGGAATGAGGAGTTATTCCAGTGCAAGCAGCTAAGCTGGCAACTACAGAATATGGAAAGTGGGATTTTGATAAAGGAATCTATTCTTAACTTTTAAAGTTAGGAAGGTGCCGATATGCCAAGCAGTAGATGAATAAAAGAGAAGGAAAACAGTTGACGAAAGGAGCTTAGCCAATGCCATACAGGAATTAATTCTTTATGTACTTTATATGCACTTAAATTTATATAGATTGACTTTGAAAGGATTGAAAGAAATGTCTAGATGCGAGATTTGTGATAAAACTGTTAACTTTGGAAAGAAAGTCAGTATAACACGGTCACATGTCAGCAGAAGGTCCAACCATATGCAAAAGCCTAATGTTAAAAAGGTAAAAGTTAATTTTAATGGAGTGGCAAAAAGCATGTATGTTTGTACCAGATGTCTCAGGTCTAACCGGGTGATCAGAATAAGGAATTAGAATGCTGGGGGAGAAATCCCCCGGCTAAAATCTATGGATAGTCAGGTAATGTTAATTCATGATATATTTGTCTCATCCAAAATGAACCAACTGAACAGTAAAAGACAATATATTATTGGAATAGCTATTCCGGGTGAATGCGAGGGCTCTTACCGAGTACCCCAAAAGTTCATCTAAATTGCAATATTGCATTGCAAAAAGCTGCAGCAGTAAGAACAAAAATAGGTTTGTGCCATGCGGAGAGGAGAAAAACATTGGACAATATGGATATCGATAGCCTTGTGATGCTGTATGGTAAAGCTGTTTACGGATTCTGCCTCAGGCTTGCGAAAAACAAGGATAATGCTGATGACCTGTATCAGGAAACCTTCTTAAAAGCGATGGAACTGGGCACTAAAATTGATAAGAGCAATAACCCGAAAGCCTTTCTCATTTCCATCGCGGTCAGGTTGTGGAAAAACAATCGCCGAAAGTATGCCAGACGCCAAAGAATAGCGCCCGAGGGAGAACTGAACGAAGAGATAGCCAGCAGCATCATGTGTACCAATACGTCAACACCGGAAGAGATTGTCATGTTAAGAGAACGCTGCGCGGTAATACGGACTGCGGCGGATAAACTCAATGACAAGCTTAGAATACCGCTATACATGTATTACACCGCAGAAATGTCTGTGGAAGATATAGCATCAGCGCTTAGGATTCCGCAAGGTACCGTGAAAAGCAGGCTCCACAAGGCTCGAAAAAATCTGAAAAATGTATTGGAGGATTATTAGTATGGACAAAAATGAACAACTGGAAAAATTGTTGAAGCAGGCTCTTTCTTCGACGGCTGAACCTAGCGAAGCTCTAAACCTAAAAATCAAGTACAGAATAAAGGAGAGAAAAGCTATGAAACCAGTGCGTAGAAGAATAGCAGTTGCCCTTATTGCTGCCTTTACCCTTATAATGTCGGGCTCGGCCTTTGCTGCCTGGAAGCTTCTCAGCCCGAAACAGGTTGCAGAAAATTTCGGAGATAAAACCCTTGCTAAAGCTTTTGACAGTGTAAATGCTGTTCAAATCAATAAATCCGTAACTTCCGGTGATTATACCTTTACACTGCTGGGAATGACCTCCGGCAAGAACTTAAGCGATTTTAAAAGCTCCGTACAGGATATACATCCTGACAGGACCTATGCTGTCGTTTCAATTGAAAGGAAGGATGGGAGTCCAATACCTGCAATGAGTGATGAAAATTACAATGAGCCTCCATTTATCGTCTCTCCCCTCATAAAGGGACAAAAACCCTGGCAGGTGAACATATTCACCATGAATGGCGGATACAGTGAATGTGTCGTGGATGGAGTCATTTACAGAATGATTGAATGCGACAGCATTGAGATGTTTGCCGACAGAGGGGTGTACCTTTACGCTGGTATAGGGAGTTTCATCGACAATCAAACGGTAAGCTACAATGAAGAAACCGGTGAAATCACGCTTAATGCAAATAATAAGGAGGCTGGTGCACTTTTTGAGTTGCCCCTTGACGTGAAAAAAGCAGACCATGAGAAAGCTGAACAGTACCTTAAGGATTTATTAAATCCTGCCTCCGAATCCATAACAGGGGATGAGACAGTCAACGACAGTGAATACGTTTCCGACTGGGGGAGTGAATTTGCTAACGGTATTGTAATACCTGAATCCATAAAGGAAGTTACTTATGATGAAAACGGATTGGCGTGCTATGAGTACAATGGCAGTAAAGTAGGAATCTCCTTAGACTTCCTTTTTAAAGATGGAGAAGCAGGAGTATGGAAAATAGTGTCCATAAACGGGGATGGGGAAGATCAAATTGCCATTCAGTTTATGAAGGATGAAAATGGCGTAGTGACAGGCAGGGCAGTGAAAAAGGCAAAATAATCGAAAGCGGGCATTAGGGTAAACTGACGATGCAAATCGTATATAAAAAGGGACTTAGCCTCGAAAGGTCAAGTCCCTTTTATTTATATTAATTGCTAGGCTTCCAAAAAGCTCAAACATATTACTCCTATTAGGGGTAAGGTCTGATGTATCAGCCTATAAGGAAAATCAAACAAAAATAAACGCAAAAATCAAAAGTCAAAATCAATAGCAAAATTAAAAGAAAAACATGACGCTGCTTTTTTGGATTGACAGGTCGTGGCATTACTTATCCTTTGAGGTATTCAAGGTGCTCATGGATAAAATAAATATAAATTAAAGTTTCCTTTGACAGTGTCTGGAATGGCTTATATAATAAAGCTGATGCAGTATACTGCAAATAATAAGATTTGGCACGAAAGGGGTTGTGTTAATGACTGTAGGCAATGTAGAGGTGATTTTTGCTAATTGAATATTGGCAAAGGTACACAGGAACACCTTATGATAGGTTTTGTTTGTGTTGCCTATGCAGCTTCTTTCGAGCAACCTGAATCGTGTATTTAACAAGTAACAGCACGCATTGGTAGCGTGTTTTTTGTTGCTTTTGTTAATGGTATGTGGACACATCTTTGTGAACAGGAAATATTCCTTTTACGTTAAGGAATATCCTCTTTTTTATTGAAGGGACACATATCGGAAAGATGAAAGCCCCTTTTAAACCCGCAGGTGGTCGTTATCTGCGGTTTTTTATATGCTTTTTAAGTTGCGGAATAATCTGTTATTATGGGGAGTGTGATGATTATGACAAAAAAGAAAGGCACTTATGATTATATGAAGGAAATCAGAAATTGCTGGGTGATAAACCCTCGAACCAGGGTGCAGGAAAATGAAATCAAGAGCAAAAAGAAACGCAGACAGGAGGAAAAGAAAATGATAAGGGAGGGGAGTATTTATGAGGAAATTTGAACGTTGCGAAAGGCTGTATAAAGAGAACGAAAGGTTTTTTAACGATAGCGAAAATATAATGCGAGGACCAAATGCCTTGTGGCTTATAGAGATATTATGTGAAAAGATGGATTTAAAGCCAGGCATGCGAGTATTAGATATGGGTTGCGGCAAAGGTTTAACCTCAATATTTTTGGCAAAGGAGTTTGGAGTAACGGTATTTGCCAATGACCTTTGGATAGATCCCACAGATAACTACAAACGCTTTGTTGAAATGGGAGTTGAGGACAAGGTTTTCCCGATCCATGCTGAAGCTCATAATCTTCCATATGCTGATGGATTCTTTGATGCAGCTATAAGCATTGATTCCTACCATTATTATGGCACTGATGAAACTTACTTTCCGGATATTTATGCAAAGCTGGTAAAACAAGGAGGCCAATTTGGAATGGTAAATCCAGGACTGACGAGGGAATTCAGCAATGGGTTGCCGGAGGCTATGAAGCCATATTGGGAGCGCAATATGTATGCATTTCATAGTGCCAAGTGGTGGCGTGATATGTGGGAGAAAACCGGCCTTGTAGATATTAAATTTGCCGAGGACATACCCGACGGCAAAGCATTATGGAGAAAAACGGCTGATTTTGAGCTTCTTGATGCGGATACCGAAAACTATTTGACGCTTGTTTTGATCACAGCAATAAAGAAATAAAATATAGAGCTGGTGGAGTTTATGAGGGAGGAAAATTGATGTTGGATAAATTATTATTCCTTGCGCAAAAACCTGCCCTCTGGCAGCGAAGTTGTGAACCTTTTTGGGACGATGAGCATATTTCAAAGGGGATGCTGGAGGCTCATCTCAACCCGGATTGGGATGCAGCAAGCCGAAGGCACAGTTATATTGACTGCTCAGTAAAGTGGCTTGCAAGCATCATCCCGGAAGGAAGTAAAATACTTGACCTGGGCTGTGGCCCGGGACTTTACACCAAACGATTTTCAGATGCAGGGTATGATGTAACCGGTATGGATTATTCCAGACGCTCGATTGCTTATGCAAAGGAACACGACACTAAAACAAAATATATATACCAGAATTATTTGGAGATGGATTACACCGAGGAATTCGATGCAATTACATTGATTTACTGTGATTATGCCGCTCTGATTCCTGATGAAAGAAAAACACTGCTGTCAAAGATACACCTTGCGCTTAAGCCCAACGGTTTATTTATTTTTGATGTCTTTACCGAGAAAACTTTCTATGGAAAAAAGGACCGTACCTCTTGGTCATACCATGAAAACGGCGGTTTTTGGAGCGACAAGCCGCATTTATGCCTGGAAGCTGAGTATTATTTTGAGAACAATACCGTTAAAGTAGACAAGACCATTGTAATTACAGAAAATGATTTGCGTGAATATCTTATCTGGGACACGGTATACACTAAACAGACGTTGCTCGATGAGGTGGCGCCTTTTGGGTTTCAGATACACGGTATTTATGATGATGCTTGCGGCAGTCCATATACTGGCGCGGCAGACACATTATGCCTTGTATTGAGGAAAGGATGAGAAAGAAGAGGTACTGACATGATCATCCAATCTTTATTTAATACCCCTCACCGCTTAAAATCTTGCGTTGACTTTGCATTTGCGCATTTTGGCAACCGAGAGCATTATGCACAAAGGCTCATCGACTGCACCAGGTCTGCTGACGGCTTGCAGCAGGGATTTCACAGCCTGCAAATCTGCTTTATGGTGGGGTTGAAAACCATCCTCAAAAACAAGAACTCTTTTTTGAGTGGCAGGAGATCGCAGGTAGAAATAGCATCCTGCCGGCAAGAACAATGGAAGGATTTTCGTCGTTTCATAAAGAAATGTTTGAGTGCCTGTCGGCATTATATATTTAACGAGAACGGGGGTTATTTTCTATGGATTTATTTATCAACAAACTGATGAGCAGTGTTATTGAAATCATACTTTTTGCTTCAATTCCTTTTATCTGGTGGCTGATAGGCGCGAGGAAAAAAGCTGGATTTTTTGACTGGATAGGATTAAAGAAAATGGAGAAGCATAAGGGCACTATTCCGCTTATTATAGTAATTACAGCTGTTTTTTGCGCTGTATCCATTGTTATTCTGTACATGATCCGAGATGTGGAAACAGCATCGTCAGGATTTGACGGACTTGGAGTTAAAGCCATACCTGCAATATTGGTATATGCAATATTCAACACAGCGCTTCCTGAAGAAATGATGTTCAGAGGCTTCCTGTTAAAAAGGATAGCATCTAAAGCCGGTTTTTCCGCAGGGAATACGATACAAGCGGTCGCATTTGGGCTGATGCACGGTATCATGTTTGTGTCTCATATCGGAATGGCGAAAGCAATTATAATAGTCATATTTACTGGCCTTATCGGTTGGGTTATGGGATATATAAATGAGAAGAGATCTGGCGGCTCGATATTATCAAGCTGGATTATTCATGCGTTGTCCAATATTTTTTCGGGCCTTGTTTCAGCCTTTTCACTTTTATAATCAGTGAGGTAATGCACATTATTCATAATTATGATTTCACACATCGATGAGTCAGGCGATATTGAGGGGGTAAGCAATGGTATCTATGGCTCCAGAGCTGAAATAGCAAAGATTCTTAATGATTTAACCTCAATGTAGTTTATACATGCTCTAATATAATTTCTATAAGTCGTAGGTTTCCTAAAAGCAGTCCGAAGCTTTTAAATCCCAGCAGTTTAATAATCAAAACCAATGCTCTATCAAAGGGGATGCAGTCATGGTCATTTGGCTGCATCATCCTTTACCTGCATACTTTGATGTGATGGTAAAGATGAAGCTATTGCATGATTTTTAATGAAAACCTCCAGTTAAAGTCATTGACATAAAAATGCAGCAATAATGCAAAAATCGAGAAGATAAATGAGCTTGATTCAAAACGTTGAATCAAGCTTTTTCTTTTCCCACCTCTGCGCGTGCAGGCACTCGGTTCCATATTTGTAAAGTTATACCCTAAAATTGTCAAATCTCAAACTTACTGGTATCATTATAATAACAGAAACGACATGTATGCCTTAACAGGCTTTGATTATATACCGACAGAGAATGGAAAATTGATATAAGCTATGGAGAAATTAGTTATTGGAATATTAGCACATGTAGATGCAGGAAAAACAACACTATCTGAGAGTATGCTTTATCTGAGCGGTAAGATCGGAAAATTGGGAAGGGTAGACAACAAGGATGCTTTTTTGGATACCTATGACCTGGAAAAGGCAAGGGGGATTACCATATTCTCCAAACAGGCCATATTTGAAATAGGGGAAACTCAGATCATTTTACTGGATACCCCAGGTCATGTAGATTTTTCTGCTGAAATGGAGAGAACTCTTCAGGTGCTGGATTATGCCATTTTGGTGATAAGCGGCGCAGATGGGGTACAGGGGCATACCGGGACATTATGGCGGTTGCTGGACATATATAAGATACCTGTTTTTATATTCGTCAACAAGATGGATCAGGCCGGGACGGATAAGGACAGATTGATGAATGAATTAAAAAAGCAGCTGGATGACGGATGCATTGATTTTGGACAAGTTGGGTCGGATGCCTTTTACGACCAATTGGCCATGTGTGATGAAGCAATGATGGAGGAATACCTGGAAACAGGGTGTGTTGAAACCGGGAGGATCAAAAAAGCTGTCCGGGATCGCAAAGTATTTCCATGCTACTTTGGTTCGGCTTTGAAATTAGACGGTGTCGAGCAGTTTATGCAGGGTATTGTAAAATATGCGATTATACCCCAATATCCTGATGAATTCGGAGCAAAAGTATTCAAGATATCAAGGGATGAGCAGGGAAACCGTCTTACACATATGAAGCTTACCGGAGGAAAGCTTAAGGTAAGGGATGTCTTAACCAATGGCATCTGGGAGGAAAAAGTCAATCAAATACGCATATATTCCGGACAGAAATACCAGGCAGTGAATGAGGTTGAGGCAGGCTCTGTATTCGCAGTAACAGGACTCAGCCAAACAAGGCCCGGAGAAGGATTGGGGATAGAGAAAGCTTCCAGCACGCCAATATTGGAACCTGTTCTATCCTATCAAATTATACTTCCGGAAGGCTGTGATCCAAGGGTGATGCTCCCTAAGCTGCGCCAGATTGAGGAGGAAGAGCCGGAGCTTCATATTGTTTGGGATGAGCAGCTGCAGGAAATTCAGGCACGGGTTATGGGAGAGGTGCAGATCGAAATTCTGCAAAGTCTTATACAGGAACGTTTCGGAGTTGCGGTGGCCTTTGATGCCGGAAGGATAGTGTATAAAGAGACCATTGCCAATGTGGTGGAAGGGGTAGGACATTTTGAACCCTTGAGGCATTATGCGGAGGTTCACCTGTTATTGGAGCCGGGCGAACCGGGAAGCGGCCTGCAGTTTGGGACACAGTGCAGTGAGGATATACTGAGCAAAAGCTGGCAGAGACTTATATTGACACACCTGGAGGAAAAGGTCCACAAGGGGGTTTTGACAGGGTCAGCGATTACGGATATGAAAATCACTTTGGTTTCCGGGAGAGCGCATAACAAGCATACGGAAGGCGGCGATTTCAGAGAGGCCACTTACCGTGCCGTTCGTCAGGGACTAAAGGAAGCGGAATCTGTATTGCTGGAGCCTTATTATTCCTTTAGGCTGGAGCTGCCGGAGAAGATGATAGGAAGAGCCATGAACGACATTGAGAGAATGCATGGCGTATGCGAAATATCAAGCACCAACGGGGAGATGGCAGTCCTTGTGGGGAGCGCTCCTGTTGTTACCATGAGAAATTACCAGAAAGAGGTGGTTTCCTATACCAAGGGCTTAGGAAAGCTGTTCTGCACTCTGAAAGGCTATGAGCCGTGCCATAATGCTGAAGAGGTCATAGAAAGCATCGGATATGATTCGGAAAGAGACGTAGAGAATCCAACAGGTTCCGTATTTTGTGCCCATGGCACCAGCTTCCTGGTGAGTTGGGACGAAGTAAAGAATTATATGCATATTGAGAGCTTTCTTCAAAAAAAGGAGGACTTGGAGGAAGAAGCTGCCGCAAACCAGGTGCCGTACACAGAGGAGAAGAATATCAGTTTGGAGGAGATTGAGCAGATTATCAACAGCACCTTCTATGCAAACCGGGGGAAGAAATCTGTCTGGAACAGGCGCAAGAAAGTCCGTGAGAATTATGACAGGCCTGCTGCCTATGTTAAAAAACAGAAGGAGCCCAAAGAGGAATATCTCCTGGTGGATGGCTATAATATTATCCATGCATGGCCGGAACTGAAAGAACTGGCTGATGAGGACATGGAAGCAGCCAGGGTGAAACTGCTTGATCTTCTGAGCAATTATCAGGGAATTCGGAAATGCCATATTATCATCGTATTTGATGCTTACCGTGTTGAGGGACATGCTGAGGAGGTAATCAAGTATCACAATGTCCATGTGGTTTTTACCAAGGAGGCTCAAACGGCGGACCAGTATATCGAAAGGTTTGCCCATGACAATCAGACCAAATACGATATAATAGTCGCAACTTCGGATGGTCTGCAGCAGATTATCATAAGGGGAGCGGGATGCGCTTTATTGTCTGCCAGAGAACTTAAGATCGAGGTTGAAAGGGTTAATGAAAGGATAAAGCAGGAGTATGAGGAAATGGGGGCGAGAGATCGCAATCGCCTTATAGACTCATTATCTCCGGAGGCGAAACAGCAGATGGAAGAATTGGCTAAAAAACAGGATGATGATTCCTCAAACAGCCAGTGAGTTTAATAAAAGTCCAGCCATTGATTAAAAAAGTGAAGAATAGCAAATGCAATCAAATTTGATCTTTAAGAAGCCCTACTTCCTCAAATTAGGAATATAGGGCTTTAAGGACTGAACTGCTGTATAAAAATGGTACGTTTTACCTAATAAAACATACCATCGGATTCATTATGCAATAGATAGCTCATTTCTTGCAGTCATATAGTCGTTAAAAAATGCAAATGGTCAAAATAAATGAATATCTTATAAATAGGCTCTAATCATGGCGGCTCCGATGACGATATTGACCATCGGATACATAAATAATCAGCTTGCCGTCCTCAAATTTAATGAAGGGATTGACGGCTGTTTTTATGCTGTCTTCCTTGTCTTTAATAAAATACCCGGTTTTGAATACTGAAAGAAGTATACCCACCAGACTCATATTTATTAACAGATAAGAGCTGCTTTGTGAGATCAATGGCAAAGAAAGAGGCGCAAAAAGTTGAAATCCCAAATTTACCGATATGTAAAATATGGTCTGGATTGCAAATGTTAAGGTTATTGCTGTTGAGACCAGCTGGGCAAGCACGCTTTTCTGTTTTAGACAGAGCATAAATGTACGGACAATAAACAATATTAAAAGCGCTGCAGTAATGAAAAAGACCAGCCATCCGAATCTATGAATTATGTATGTGATCAGCAGATCGCTATTTATGCCTGGTAGAATCTGAGGTGAGGATACTCCCTGGAAATACTCAGGCACATTGCCTTGTCCTATGAATTGGGCACCCGATAATAGCTGCCTGATTATGGCACCGGTGTATCCTTTGCCGTGAGGGTCGATGGATGGATTTATAGCAAGGGCAATCCTTTCTGATAAAATACCGCTGGCAAATATCGCTGCCAGAATCCCTATCACCGGCAGGTAAACGAGCAATAAAGCATAGAGCTTTTTCACACCGAACCAGCCTTTTGATATGGCTGTAGTAAGCACAATAAGGCTGGAGAGAGTGAGAAGTACGCATGAAGAAGTGCTCGGGATAACCATGGATATAATAAAGGATACTGCGAAAAGTATCCCACAGCCAATAATCCCGGTATAGCCCCTGTTTCTCATGCTATAAACAACTCCTGCAAACAAGGTTGGAAACAATAAAAGCAAATAGGAGGCATATCTGTATCTTCCCAGGGTTGGCTTTGACAGGCCAATCAAAAATACGATTACCACTGCTAACAAAAGAAAAACCGTTTTTGGATGTTTCCCGAGAACAGTAAAATCCATATGGTAAAACAGAACCATCAAGCCTACCCCCACAAGGGTAAAAAATAATTGCTTATTGAACAACTCTATGCCGTTTAATTCCTGAAGGGAGGTAAAAGATCTTATAACAGTTCCTGTAATAAGCAGCAAGGCCGTTAATGCGATGATCGACCATTCGGGTTTCGGTCTATGTGTGCGGTCAAGCTCCGTACCCACTATTACCGGGTCACCCATCTGCTCAAGGGCCTTTATTGTTGCAGCTTCCTCATCAATGCCTTGAGCCTTATAAGCTTCTTTCTGATCGATAATATGATTTTCGATTTCTTCCCATATATCGGCATGAATTTTCTTGCACCGGATCTGACTGCAAACTGTTTCTAAATATTGCTGTACTTTAATATGACGTTGCAAGCCTTGCACCTCCTTGCAATACGTGATTTACAGCAGTGAAATAATTTTGCCATTCGGCTTTCTTGTCAGCCAGCAGTTTCCTGCCCTTTTTTGTTATGCTGTAATACTTCCGCACTCTGGCGCCGTCGGCATTTTTATCATAGGAAGTAACCATTCCCTGCTGTTCAAGGCTGTGAAGTAAAGGATAAAGCGTGCCGGCTTTAAGGTTAAAGGTATCATTGGATCTCTTTGACAGCTCTTCAATCATCTGATATCCATACATATCTTTGTCTTCCAGCAGCCTGAGTATAAGCATTGTTGTACTGCCACTTAGCAAGGTTTTATCGATTGGCATGGAATTGTCACCCTTCCTTTCATATATAGATGATCTATATATAGGATATATCGATCATCTATATATGTCAAGAGATAATATTCCGAGTTTTACCTTTTCCCACGAGGCTTACAAGGAAGGGGCTTCCTAATCCAGGCAGGGTATGGCTTTTCTCTACGCATCAATAAGTCGAAATATTACCTAGCTACCGGTGTAGTAAGGGTTTGCCCTTAGAGAATGATTGCAGCTTAATACCGGAATAGCTTAATGCTGGAGTAAGTTGAGAAGGGGCCAGAGCAAGAAAGCTGCATACAGGAGTTCAAAGGGTAAATGTCAGCAGTAAACTCACTAAGGTACTGAGCATAAAGGCATGAAAATATAAAGGGCTGAAAATGGCATAAAAATGCGATTCAGGTTTCACCGCTCCGATAGAGATAAATGAAGATATTTCTCGCAGTTTGTCAAATGAGATGTCAGATGTGTTATTATTCCTTCCACTTATATTATATCATAAGTAAAATTTTTTTTATAGACTTATCATTTACATTTTATACCTGTATGATATAAGAAGCGCATCTATTTGGAATTATGCATTATTTCATCAGCGAAAAGGGTAACTTAATTTTGCTTTGCTATTTAATTACTTAAAAAATTGCTGGAAGACTAAATTTCCCCGAAATGCGGTAAATTGGCCCAATAATTGATCAACCATGTTCTTGCGGCAACAAAAGGCTGGCTTAAGCGTCACTGGGGAAGATGAAGCAGGCTTAAAGTCGTTGTTTTCCAGTATAGCAACATAGTACTAATAAACATACTAAACTCATTCCAAGGATTATGCCCTGACAAAAAGCAAATAAGTTATGTATATTCAACTGTGCTGCTTTGGAGTATCTGACGTCATTGTAAAGCATATATGTTTGTATATGACCGTAAGGATTTCAAAAGGATAATAAAAAATCATGTAAGCTGAGTTTATTAAAAAACCCAGATAAAGTTTAATGGAGGGATGAAAATGCATCCGGATTGGGAAAAAGAAGTTGAGAGGCTTGAATATGTAAAACAGGTAATTTTAGATGTATTGAACGTGAAGATCAGCAAGAGCGCTGAGTATTCCAAAGAGATGAGGGCTATAAATAAAGAGATGTGGGAGGAAACAGGGGCTCTTAACGGACAAAATTCGATTTTAAAGATTCCTTCTTTCCTGCAGGACATAAATTTCTTGAAACGAAATATTGCGGACTCGGCTAGAAACGAAAAGGAAATTAAAATGCTTGAGAGGCAGCTCGTTTCACCATACTTTTGCAGGATTGACTTCAAAGAAGATGGCGAATGTGCAGAAAGCTTCTATATTGGCATCTATGGATTGCGTGATATTAATAATGATGAAATATTGATTTATGACTGGCGGGCACCGATCAGCAACATATTTTATGACTTTGAGCCTGGTCCGGCTTCATATGAATGCCCTGCAGGATTAATCGAGGGAGAGCTCCTTCTTAAGCGGCAGTACAGAATTGATAGAGGTACTCTTTTATGGATGTTTGATACCAATGTCGCTATAGAGGATAAGATTTTACAGGATATTTTGGCCGGAAGTACGGATGGCAGGATGAAAACCATTGTCAGCACAATACAGAGGGAACAGAACCGGGCAATCAGGTATGGAAGCAAACGGGTACTCGCGGTCCAGGGGGCTGCCGGAAGCGGAAAAACTTCAATAGCGCTGCATAGGGCTGCATACTTGCTTTATCGTGACCGCAAAACTATTAAGGCTGAGAATATCAGGTTATACACGCCAAGTGGAATTTTTGCCGAATATATTTCCGATGTTTTGCCTGAACTGGGTGAGGATGATATTCCATGCAATACGTTAACCGGGCTTGTTCAAAGCACTCTGGGAGATTTGTTTAAAAAATATGAGACATATACGGAAATGATGGAATGGCAGCTTTCACAGAAATCCATCGACGAGAAAAGCGACCAATTGGAGTCAATGGGCTTTAAAGCTTCAGAAATGTTTGCAGCCATGCTGAAGAAGTATGCTGAGGTTTTTGAGAGCAAAATAATACACTTTGAAGATATTGCTATAGGTGATGCTATTATAGCTTCCAGGGACGAGCTGGCAGATCTTTTTTACAATAGCTTCAGCTACATGCCTGTTGCCAAAAGGCTTTCCCGCATAGAAACATATGTGATGACACGCATCAATGAATATATGAAGCAGAGAAAAAAAGAGAAGATTGATGAGTTTGCCAATTCAGAAGAATATATGGACGAAAGTGAGATCAAAGCCAGAAGCCGTATTGCTGTAAAAAGAGAATCGGAAACAGCAATAGAAAAAGTGAAAAACATGATCTCTATTGACATAGTCAGGCTATATCAAAGATTATTTAAAGATGATGAGATTTGGAGATTATGCGGAGGGCCATCCTCTGAGAAAATACGCAAAAGAACTGTAGAAGCCTTGGATAACGCTATCCTTTTATATGAGGATCAATCGCCAATACTTTATCTCATGGCACTTCTTGGGATGCTGGATGCAGATAAGGATGCGAAGCATGTAATGATAGATGAGGCCCAGGATTATTCGTATATAACATATAAGCTATTCTCAAGGCTTTACCCTAATTGTGGAATCACACTTTTGGGTGATGCCAGCCAGAATATAAATCCTGCCTTCGGCATAGGAAACCTGAAATTGGCAGGGGAACTCCTTGACCCGGACAGCTTGGAGTATACCGAACTTAGCAAGTGCTACCGCTCTACAATTGAGATAATGGAGTTTGCCTCGCAGATACTGCCTACAAAGGCAATACCCTATGGAAGACATGGTAAGAAGCCTGAGGTAATGACTTCGTCGACGGTTGACGGCGTGTGCGGTTTGGTCACGGATTGCATAGACAATGCAAAAAAAGATGGTTACAGCTCTATCGCCATTATCTGCCGTAATCTAGGCAGTTGCCAGCGAGTATATAGACATCTAAAAACGATTATGCCTGTTCATATCATAGAGAATGAAAATGATCAGATAGAAAAAGGCGTCGTCGTGATACCTTCTTATCTTGCCAAAGGGCTTGAATTTGACGTTGCTGTCGCAGTGATCCTGTCGGAGGACGAATACTTGCATGAGGAAAACCAGCTTTTTTACACCGTTTGCACCAGGGCTCTCCATAGGCTGGATATTTGCTCTATAGATGGAGCTGGAATCTTAAAAAAGATAGAATCCAAACATGATTGATGTCGTTTACTGGATGCTTTATGAATTAAGGAACCAAATATCTACTATGAATATAGATGCTTATAGTGCAGTGTAGTCTAAATTGTTAAATTTAGACATGTCATATTTATTAAAAACTATTATTGACAGCGAAGATAAACAATGGTATAATCTGCCTAAATCTTTTATCTGAATAAACCGAAGAGCAAGAGAAGTAAGAATTGGTTGCTTGTACAAAGAGAGCCGCCGGTGGTGAGAATGCGGTTACAAGGCCATTCCGAATGGGCTTGCGAGGGAAGCCCGAAATCGAAAGAGAGTAGGCGCTTACGGGGGTCCTACCCGTTATCAGGAGGATGCATATGATGGTATGCAAAAGGAGTGGGCGTTAGTATGCGCCAACTTGGGTGGCACCGCAGAAGCATAAGCTTTTGTCCCTATTTTGGGACGAAAGCTTTTTTTATTACATTTGTAATTGCTGTGTCGTTCTATGAGAAAAGAGCTTGTTAAATCCAAATTAAGAAAACGAGGTGATGTAGATGTTAACTCCCAAATATGACGAAATTGAGCAGATGGCAAAAGATTACGGTGTTATTCCGGTCTGCAGGGAAATCTATGCTGATATTACAACTCCCATTGCACTCCTTAGAAAAATATCCCGGATAAGCGACAGGTACTATCTCTTAGAGAGCATTGAAGGCGGTGAAAAATGGGGAAGATACTCATTTCTGGGCTATAACCCGATTGCCCGCGTTACCTGCAAAAACGGAGAAATAACCATTGAGGACGGCGAGAAGAAAATTGTGCGCTCACCAAAGCCTTTTGACGTGCTGAGGGAATACCTCTCAAAATACAAAGCGCCGGAGCTGGAAGATATTCCGCCTTTTGCAGGAGGGTTTGTGGGATATTTCGCCTATGGCATGATCGGATACGCAGAACCGGTTTTGAAGCTGAGAAGCAGCGAGTTCAATGATTTTGACCTTATGCTGTTTGACAAGGTGATCGCTTACGACCATCTGAAGCAGAAGATCAAGATTGTTGTAAACATGCGGACCGATAATGTAAAGGAAAACTACAAAAAAGCCATCGCCGATATCGAGAATATCGTCCGTATGATAGCAGAGCCGGTTTTACCGCCTGCCGGCAGTACAGATGTCAAACCCCATTTTGTTTGTAATGTGACCAAAGAAGAATACTGCAATATGGTTTTGAAAACAAAGGAGTATATAAAAAACGGAGATATTTTTCAGGCCGTAATCTCCAGGCGGTTTGAAGCGGAATACGAAGACAGCCTCATCAATGCCTACCGCGTGCTTAGAACTACAAATCCGTCTCCATACATGGTGTATATGCAAAATGATGATGTACAGTTGATATGCGCATCTCCCGAAACCTTGGTAAGGCTTCAGCATGGGACGCTTTCAACCTTTCCGATAGCCGGATCCAGACCCCGGGGAAAGAACAGGGAAGAGGACGAGGCATTGGAAAGGGAGCTGCTTAAGGATGAGAAGGAGCTGGCTGAACACAATATGCTGGTGGACCTTGCCCGGAATGACATCGGGAAGATATCCAGGTTTTCCAGTGTGCACGTCACCAGTTATAAGAAGATTCAGCGCTATTCAAGGATCATGCACATCACCTCCGAAGTGGAAGGTACTATTGAAGAGGGAAAGGACGCCTTAGACGCCATAGAGGCACTCCTTCCGGCAGGAACTTTGTCCGGGGCGCCCAAAATCCGCGCATGTGAGATCATAGAAGAGCTGGAAAAGGAGCCGAGAGGGATTTATGGCGGAGCTATAGGTTATATAGGCTTCACAGGCAATATGGACGTTTGCATTGCAATACGTATGGCTGTAAAGAAAAACGGCAGGGTATATGTTCAGGCCGGGGGAGGCATAGTGGCGGACAGTATCCCCGAAAAAGAGTATGAAGAATCAAAGAATAAGGCAAAGGCCATAATGGAAGCTATTGTAGCAGCAAGGGAGGTGGATGGTTGATGATTTTACTAGTCGATAACTATGACAGTTTTTCCTATAACCTGGTGCAGCTGGCAGGAGCATTCAGCAGTGATATACGTGTGATACGCAACGATGAAATGACGGTAGATCAGGTAAAAAATTTAAACCCTTCTCATATTATCATATCCCCCGGGCCGGGTTATCCGAAAAATGCCGGTATAAGTGAAGCGCTTATCTATCATATGAAAGGATTGGTACCCATCCTCGGCATATGCTTAGGTCATCAGGCAATATGCGAGGTGTTCGGAGCTTCTGTTGTGCCGGCTAAGCGGTTGATGCACGGAAAGCAGAGCAGCATATATATTGCCAATGGCAGCAGGATATTCAGAGGGCTGCCTCCCATAATTCAAGCAGCCAGGTATCACTCCCTTGCGGCGCAAAAAACATCCCTTCCTGACGACCTACTGGTGATTGCAGAAGATGAGGAAGGGGAGATAATGGGCGTGAAGCACAGGAATTATGAGATATACGGGCTTCAGTTCCACCCGGAATCCATACTCACGCCCCAGGGTGCTACAATAATGAGCAATTTTTTAGGGATAGGTGGTGAGGAAGGATGATAAAGGAAGCGATTCAAAAGCTGTTGAACAGGGAAGACCTGTCGCTTGAAATGACCAAATCGGTTATGGATGAAATAATGAGCGGAAGCGCTACCAATGCGCAGATAGCATCTTTTATCACAGCTATGAGAATGAAAGGAGAAACCACAGATGAAATCACGGCCTGTGCCATGATTATGAGAAAATACGGAGTCAAGCTGAAGCATGATGGCGATGTTCTGGATATTGTGGGTACCGGAGGAGACCAGGCTTATACATTTAACATATCCACCGTTTCCTCTTTCGTGATTTCGGCAGCAGGCGTGCCGGTGGCAAAGCACGGCAACCGGAGTGTGTCCAGCAAATGTGGAAGCGCCGATGTGCTGGAGGCTTTGGGTGTGAAAATTGACATCCCTGTATCAAAAAGCGAAAGTATTTTAAAAGAGATTGGACTGTGCTTCATGTTTGCTCCCCATTATCATTCCTCCATGAAATATGCCGCGCCGGTGAGAAAAGAATTGGGTGTGCGCACCATTTTCAATATCCTTGGACCGCTGGCAAGCCCCGCTGAAGCAAATTACCAGCTACTGGGGGTTTATGATGAAAACCTGGTGGAGCCTATGGCGAGGGTGCTGGCAAACCTTGGGGTGAAAAAAGCTGTAGTGGTACATGGACATGACGGGCTGGATGAGATATCCCTGACCGCTTCAACAACTGTGTGTGAAGTAAATAACGGCCGATTGAACAGCTTCTTTTTAGATCCCCGACAGTTGGGCTTCGAATACTGCAAACCTGAGGATTTGATCGGCGGTGGCCCTCAGGAAAATGCTGAGATTGCCAGAAGGATACTGACAGGCGAAAAAGGGCCTAAAAGGGATATAGTGCTGCTGAACTCCGCCGTCTGCCTTTATATGTTCTATGACAATATCACTCTGAGGGAATGCGTAAAGATGGCAGCGGACATGATTGACAGCGGCAAGGCTTTGGAACAGCTGAACAGGTTTGTTGCTCTTTCCAACGCAGGAGACTGAGCTGGATTACTTCCACCCGATATACTTTCTTTATATGCTCAAGATCATAGGATTATAAGATAATGCGGGATAATGGAGGAAAATCATGGTTTGTAGAGGAGGTGGAATATGATCCTTGATATGCTGGCTGAATCCGCTAGAAAGCGCGTGGAAGCAGCGAAAAGAAATATGTCCCTGGACGATCTGAAATCCCGGATTTTCTGTAACGGGGAAGCTAGAAAATTTCATGGCCGTGAGCATCATGCTTTTGAGAAAAGCCTGAGAAGGGATGGGATTTCATTCATTTGCGAAGTGAAAAGAGCTTCTCCGTCCAAAGGGATGATTGCCCAGGATTTCCCCTACCGGGAGATAGCCATGGAGTATGAAGAAGCCGGAGCCCATGCCATTTCTGTGCTGACGGAGCCGGAATATTTTAAAGGGAAGGATGTTTACCTTGAGGAAATCAGCAGGCGGGTAAAGATTCCGGTGCTGCGGAAGGATTTTATTGTGGATGAGTACCAGATTTATGAGGCAAAGCTGATGGGAGCTGATGCAGTATTGCTGATTTGCTCCCTGCTGGATACCGGCACCATCGGAAGATACATTGAAATATGCGACATGATGAGGCTTTCAGCCCTTGTGGAAGCCCACACTGAGGAAGAGGTAGGTTCCGCCATTGAAGCAGGGGCCCGGGTTATAGGGGTAAATAACAGGAATCTCAAGACCTTTGAGGTGGACATCAACAATTGTATAGCATTACGGAAGCTGGTTCCAGAAGGGATCATCTATGTTGCTGAAAGTGGAATTCAGACGCCGGAGCATATATCGGCACTGGAAGAAGCAGGAGTAAATGCGGTGCTGATAGGGGAAACCCTGATGAGAAGCAGGGACAAAAAGGCCATGCTTTCGTACCTCAGGGGCGCTGGTGTCGATATGAGCTGAGAGAAAGGCCAATGCCGGAAATTGGGAGGTGATTGAATGCCCAAAATAAAAATTTGCGGATTGACAAGGAAACAGGATATTGATGCGGTAAACGCAGCACTTCCGGATTACATCGGCTTTGTTTTCGCCAATAGCAGGAGGCAGGTAACGCCGGAGTCGGCAAAAGACCTGAAGACATGTCTGAATCCTTCAATTAAGGCTGTAGGAGTGTTTGTCAATGAAAATATGGAAAATATCATGAGGCTTTGCGACTCACGTGTGATTGATGTGGTGCAGCTTCACGGCGATGAGAGTGAAGATTATATAAGGAAGCTGAAAAGCTGTGTTTCAAATGAAATAATTAAAGCGGTCAGGGTGAAAAGCCCAGAAGATATAGAAAAAGCGCTTAAGCTTCCCTGCGATTACCTGTTGCTGGACACCTATCATGAAAATAAATATGGAGGCAGCGGCATGACCTTTGACTGGTCTATGATTCCTGATATAGGCAGGCCGTATTTCCTGGCGGGAGGAATTGACTCCGGGAATATATTGCAGGCGATTGAACAGTTCCGGCCTTACTGCATCGATGTAAGCAGCGGAGTGGAAACGGATGGATGCAAGGATCCGGATAAGATAAGGGAAATCGTAGTTAAGGCAAGGGTAGCCGGAAGGTAGCTATAAATGACTTATGAAAATGCGAAATGAAAATAGTTGAATTTATTAAACCTTGAAAGGGGGATGATGTGTATGGAAAAAACCGAAAACACCATAAAGCTCCACGACTCTTCAAAAGGAAAGTTTGGGGTTTATGGAGGCCGGTATATTCCGGAAACGCTGATGAACGCGGTAATTGAGCTGGAAAAGGCATATAGCCGTTTCAAGGATGATCCGAAGTTTACCAAGGAACTGGATGATCTTTTGAAAAACTATGCCGGGCGGCCGTCCCATTTATATTATGCAGAGAAGATGACCAAAGACCTGGGAGGGGCAAAAATCTACCTCAAAAGGGAGGATCTCAACCATACCGGTTCCCATAAAATAAACAATGTTTTGGGGCAGGTGCTTCTTGCCAAGTACATGGGCAAAACCCGGGTAATTGCCGAGACCGGGGCCGGGCAGCATGGCGTTGCCACAGCAACTGCCGCAGCCTTGCTGGGAATGGAATGCGAAATATTCATGGGTGAGGAAGATACTGAGCGTCAGGCTCTCAATGTTTATCGCATGAAGCTGCTGGGCGCCAAGGTGCATGTAGTGACAAGCGGAACCCGAACGCTGAAGGATGCGGTGAATGAAACCTTGAAGGAGTGGAGCAGGCGCGTCCGGGATACCCATTATGTGCTGGGATCTGTCATGGGGCCTCACCCGTTTCCAACCATAGTCAGGGATTTTCAGAGCATTATCGGGCGTGAGGTGAAAAAGCAGATGCTGGAAAAGGAAGGCAGGCTGCCCGATGTGCTGCTGGCTTGTGTTGGCGGAGGAAGCAACGCCATGGGATTGTTTTACGATTTTATTGGTGATTCCGGTGTCCGGCTTATCGGCTGTGAGGCTGCCGGACATGGCGTAGATACTGATAAGACTGCTGCCACAATGACAATCGGGAAGGTGGGCATATTCCACGGTATGAAATCCTACTTCTGCCAGGATGGGCATGGGCAGATCTCTCCAGTTTACTCTATTTCAGCAGGTCTGGACTATCCGGGGGTAGGTCCGGAGCATGCCTATCTGCATGATACAGGCAGGGCCGAGTATGTACCGGTTACCGATGATGAGGCGGTGGAAGCTTTTGAATACCTGTCCCGTGTCGAGGGAATTATTCCGGCGATAGAAAGCGCCCATGCGGTTGCGTATGCCAGAAAGCTCGCTCCTGCCATGGGACGGGATCAAATTATGGTGATCTGCCTTTCAGGCAGAGGGGACAAGGATGTCGCCGCAATAGCGCGCTACAGGGGGGTGCAAATTCATGAATAGGATAGAGCAGGCGTTTGCCAATGGCAAAGCCTTTATTCCCTTTATAACCGCAGGGGACCCATCGATGGAGATAACCGAACAGCTGGTGCTCAGGATGGCAGAAGCCGGTGCGGATTTAATAGAGCTGGGAATACCATTTTCCGATCCGGTGGCCGAAGGTCAAGTTATCCAGGACGCGAGCGCCCGTGCCCTGTCAGGTGGCATATCGGTGGACGAAATATTCGGTATGGTAAAGCGCATCCGTAAGGTTTGCGATGTTGCCATGGCATTTATGACATATGCCAATGTAATTTTCTCCTATGGCGCTGACAGATTTATGAAAAACTGCAGTGAGGCCGGTGTGGACGCGATAATCATCCCGGACCTGCCCTTTGAGGAAAAAGATGAATTCATGCCTTACTGCTTAAAGTATGGAGTTCACCTGATTTCCATGATCGCACCTACCTCTGAAAACCGGATACACATGATAGCCAGGGAAGCCCGGGGCTTTGTTTACTGTGTGTCATCCCTGGGAGTGACCGGCGTACGGCAGGATATCAGCGATGATGCCAGGGAGATGATAAGGCTGGTAAAGGAGGTCAATGAAATCCCGTGCGCCGTAGGTTTTGGCATTTCAACCCCTGAGCAGGCATCGAGGATGGCCGAATTTTCCGACGGTATAATCGTAGGAAGCGCCATCGTGAAAATCGTGGAGCAGTATGGTTCGGAATGTGTTCCCCATGTTGCCCGATATGTGCGCATGATGAAGGACGCAGTGCGGGTTGGCGGATGATAGGTTGAAATTGATAAAAAAATGACAATATTTTACCCAAAACTATTAAGTTTTTACAAGAAAATCTCCTTAGCAGTATATAAAATTTAAATGTGATTGTTATATTCTTAACATTTGTTTTTGCGGATTGTTAAGAAAACTGCTATAAAATTTATCAGGTCAAAAATATGGCTAAGGAGATGTTGATATGAATTCATATGAACGTGTTGCTGCTGCGTTGTCCCATAAAGAGGCGGACAGGGTGCCGGTCTATCCCATTTTAAGCGGTATTACAAGGAAACTGGTGGGTGCAAGCTATGAGGAATGGTCAACGGACGCAAAGATTTGCGCCGAGGCGTTTATCAAATCAACACAGGAGTTTGATATAGATTGTGTTGTTACCCTCATCGACCTTTCCATTGAATGTGATGCGTGGGGCCAGAAGCTTATATTCCCCGAAAACGAGGCGGCCCATCCCGATTATTCCGACTGTGTGATAAAGGATTTGGATGATTATGCAAAAATCAAAAAAGTGGATTATCGCACATCAAAGCGCATGATGATGCACATAGATGTATGCCGCCGTCTGGTGGCCGAACTCAAAGGCAAAAAGCCTGTAGTGGCGTTCGTGTTCGGTCCTCTCGGGGTGCTTTCCATGCTTCGCAACCAGCAGGATATGTATATGGATATATATGACGATCCCGACGCGGTGCTTGCTGCAACCAGGGAGATTAACGAGACTTTGAAGGAGTATGTGGCTGCTTTGTGCGACACCGGTGTTGATGCCATAATGCTGGATACGCTTTTTGCGTCAGGCTCCATCATGTCAAAGGACATGTGGCTCAGAATGGAAGGCGGGTTTGTAAGAGAACTGGCTCAGGTGATAAGGGAGAAAAATTGCCTCACGATGGTTCACAACTGCGGGCAGAACATTTATTTTGATGTGCAGATAGAAACCATGCAGCCTGCGGCTATTTCCTTTTTGTATCCGCCGGATGACTGCAAGGACTTTGCTGAATGCAAAAAGAAATATGGTGATATTACCACCCTTATAGGATGCGTTACACCTGCAAATGCCGTTATAGGCACCGATGAGGAATGGGATAAGCAGTGCCGGGATCAGATAGATGCCATGGCAAAGGGCGGCGGATTCATACTGGCAACCGGCTGCGAATACCCTGCCAACGCGTCCTTTGACCGTGCTCAGCGCATGATAGATATCGCAAAAACATACGGGAAGTATGGGAAATGACGGAGATAGATCTGGTAACCGGCTTTTTGGGAGCCGGAAAAACTACATTTATAAAAAAATACGGCGACTATTTAAGGCGGAAAAATATTAAATTCGCTGTTGTTGAGAACGAATTTGGAGCGCCCGGAGTGGATTCGGCCCTTTTGGAAAGGGAGTTCGGAAACGTGGCGGAAATTTCCGGAGGCTGCATATGCTGTACTCTGAAAACGAGCTTTCACCAGATATTATTGGAGCTGTGCCGGACCTGTGACCGAATCATTGTAGAGCCATCGGGTATTTTCGACGGCGATGTGTTTTTTGAAGTAATAAATAGCCCCGATCTAAAGGATAAATGCAGGGCTGGAATGGGCATTACCCTTGTCGACCCTCATACGGTATCCAGGCTAAACAGTGAAGAACGGCTGGTTCTGGCTTCGGAGCTTGCGGACATGGGTTGTGTCCTTTGGACAAAGACGGATATAGAACCTGCATGCAACCTTGACGATGCAAAGGCGTGCATACAGCATATTGCCGGGGAGATAGGGGTGGATGAGGATATCCCCTGTTATCCGGTTTCATCGCCTATGCTGAAGGATGAGGATTTTGAAAAGCTTATGAAAGCGGTTCCTATCCGCAGAAAGCATGAAAGAAGGACTGCAGATCATACGATGATTTTCCAGAGCACCCGGATTTATCCTGAAGGAGTATATACGGTGGAAAGCATTGACCGTTGTATTCTTCACATGACATCCAGTGAAGAATACGGTGAAATATCCCGTATAAAAGGTTTTGTGAAGTCTCAAGACGGTGCAATAGCAGTAAACTGCACCGTAAGCGACCGCCTGTTTGAAATTTGCTCCAGCGGGCAGGCCATGCTGAATGTTATTGGCAGGAGGCTTAACCGAAGGAAAATATCCGAGTGCTTGAAATCCTATGCTACAGGTTGTTAAAGGACATAGCATTTTAAAGACGTGAAAAACGGACAATATATTCGTCTTACTGCTGATGGAAGAAGCTTATATTTTACTTCATGCTTGTTAAATGTTTTGTTGAAAATTGTATATGGCAAAATGAGTCGCAAAAGGAATAGCTCCTGTTTCTTCAATTAAGAAGAATTAAAAAGGAGAAACATTGTGCGATATATGTCTGCCTGATAATAAAAAGGGACACTCCTGTTGATTTTATAATTAAAAAGCGGGAGCGTCCCTTTGTTTTTAAGACGTTATAAAATATAAAAAATGAAGGAGCGTCCTCAGGTCACCAGGTCACGGAAAAATTAACTTAAGAAGGATTTTTGGTGGTATGAAATTAATATAAAGGGTATAAAACATATATGTGAATTGTAATTAGACTTTGGAGGGATAGCGGATGGATGAAAGAAGACCAGTGGTTTTAGTGGTGATGGATGGTATAGGTTTAAATGAAAGTGAGTATGGAAATGCTGTAAAAGCTGCATATACACCCACTTTGGACATGCTTATGCGCACCTGCCCGAATACAGCAATAAAAGCTCATGGGACAGCTGTAGGGCTGCCTTCGGATGAGGACATGGGCAACAGCGAAGTAGGTCATAACGCTCTAGGCTGCGGACAGATTTATGCTCAGGGAGCAAAGCTGGTGAATGAATCAATTGAAAACGGAAAGATGTATGCATCAAAAACGTGGAATACGCTTATAAATAACTGCATTGAGAACAGGTCGGTGCTGCATTTCATCGGGCTTTTGTCCGATGGAAACGTGCATTCCAATATCAGCCATTTGAAATCCATGCTGAGGAGGGCAAAAGAACAGGGAGTATCAAAAGTCAGGGTTCACATTCTCCTGGATGGCCGGGATGTGGAGGCTACTTCCGCTTTGAAGTATGTGGATGATTTGGAAAGCCTGCTTTCAGAGCTCAACTGTGAGGACTTTGACGGCAGGATTGCATCAGGTGGCGGACGGATGAAGATCACCATGGATCGTTACGAAGCCAACTGGGAAATGGTCAGGTTAGGCTGGGAGGCTCATGTTTTGGGCATAGGCAGGCAATTTGAAAGTGCAACCCAGGCGATTGAAACTTACAGAAAAGAGCTGGGGGTTATAGATCAGGATCTTCCGCCGTTTGTCATAGCCGAAGGGGGATTGCCGGTAGGTATTATCGATGACAATGACAGTGTTATTTTGTTCAACTTTAGAGGCGACCGGGCTATTGAGATAAGCAAGGCTTTTGAGGATGAGGA
>ENA-OWPA01000637-OWPA01000637.1-bioreactor-metagenome-genome-assembly--contig:-NODE-637-length-40713-cov-108.837976_pt1 | contig 40713 bp, 36 predicted proteins | sample MGYA00238139_ERZ651803 | MGnify/ENA primary metagenome ERZ651803 (study PRJEB26909, sample SAMN07631231) | bioreactor metagenome | isolation source: Switchgrass digestor | place: USA: Dartmouth... | reverse complement strand
TTGATAAGCTTTGAAGTGGACAATGACCAGCAGTATTATGCATACGTACCGAAAACCGCAGCAATAGATTCGTTGTACGAGGTGAAATTGACAGAAGTGGAGAAGATAGAGGAAGTTTAGTGTTATAGTGAAGGATTGAAATTATTAAAAATTATTAAAATGAGAATGGATTTTGATGGGGCTTTCTCAAAATATATTTTTGAAATATCCCCTTGTTTGTACAAAAAATACAAAGGGGCTGTCTCAAAATAGGATAAATTTTTGGGGACAGTGCCCTTTTTTATTTTATTGAATTTCAGATGGAACATAATTAATGTTTTCATCGTCCTATAATACAAATGAAAAAAATAATGATGGAGGGTTTCTGATGAAGAGGAAAGTTATACAAACTTGTATTTTCCCGGTGGCTTTAGCTTCAGTTCTTACCACCACGTCATTTGCCCAGTCGGCGGAGATAGTGCCTGTGTCGGCAAAGGATGTGGAAGTTGTTCCGATAAGCTACCAAATTAAGCATTGGTCTGAAGTCTTTATAGACCAATTGTCAAAGGACTACGATGTTAAAGATGTATTTGACGGTAAAAATTTAAATTCCACCATTGAGGTAAAGGATTTTCAAAACCTTGTAAGAGTTGTTTTGGACAAAGATTACGACGGCTCACCGGACTCACTGTCAAGAGAAGCTGTTGTACATGAACTTATGAAAATATGGGCGGATAAAACAGGAAAAAATCTTGATGAAATTGCGATAATTGAGATGCTGATATATACGGATTTGAGTCAAGTGGATGAAAAATATCAGCAATCTGTAGTAATAGCTTACATGAAAAATATAGCCAGAGGAAGAGGCGGAGGAATTTTTGATCCGAAGACCGGTGTTACATACGGTGAATTGGCAGCTTTGATATATAATACGGCCCAGGCCGTGACAAAAGAGAATCAAGCCAATGTTCAGCCTGTAGCGGAGAATAAATTTGAGACCAGGGGAACCTATGAAATAAAAGATGACAAGGTGGTATTTAATTTTGAGCTGGTAAATCATTATAAAGAGACAAAAGAGCTGATGTTTGGTTCCGGACAGCAGTTTGAATTAACCATAACCGATGAGAAAGGCAACGAAGTATACAGATATTCCGACGGCAAATTCTTTACACTGGCTCTGATAATGAAAACAATCAATCCGGGTGAGTCTATAAAATGGCAGGACGAATGGGATATGAAGGACAAAGATGGAAATAAACTGACATCCGGCAAATACAAGGCAAAGATTGAAATTATGGTTGTGCAGGAAGAAGAAAAAGAAAAGATTGACGAAAGCGAGCTTACAACTGAAATAGAGTTTGAATTGGGCGTTGATGAAAAAAACAATATTGTGGATTCAAAATCGGTTAAAAATTTGTAAGGATTAAAATCCTGAAGCCCGGCAGAAATACACCAATTGCCGGGCTTATTTTGTGTCCTTCATTATTTTGTGTTTTTTATGCAATCTTATGTTTTTCATGCATTCTGCTGTCAAATTATGCTATTATTTTTTAGGAGAATAGTATATGATGATAAGATGTGGTTTGATTGTTCCAAATGTATTTAAAACTGAAAACGTACTGAGAGATTGGAGAAAAGTTTAAAATCGGTCGATAAGTATTAGAGCCATAAAATAAGAAAGGCAGTGGAAGATATGGTAAATACACTGGTATTTGATTTTGACGGGACAATAGCTGATTCGTTGGGAGTTGGAATTGATGTATATAATGAAATAGCCGAGGAATACAATTTTAAAAAGTTAAATCCGTCGGATTTTGCGAAGCTGGGCAAATTGCCGATAGCGAAAAAGTGCAATGTTCTTGGCATATCTTTGAGACAGATACCTTTATTGGTACACAAGCTAAATGAGAAATTTAAAGATAATGTATCCAGGGTTAAAGTTTTTGATAAAATGAAAGAGGTATTATATACTCTTGAAAAAGAAAAATATAGTTTACATATTATATCGTCAAATACTGAAAATACAATAAAAGAGGTATTACAGAAAAATAATTTGGATATATTTGAAAGTATTTATTCTTCAAGAAATATTTTTGGAAAACACCACAGTATAAATGATTTTATCAAAAAAAACGGCCTTCATAACGACGAGATAATATACATAGGCGACGAGCTCAGAGACATTGAGGCATGCAAGAAAGCCAAAGTGAAGATAATTTCCGTCACATGGGGGTTTGAGTCAGCAGACCTTCTGTTAACCGGAAATCCGGATTTTTTGGCTAAAGACCCTGAAGACATAATAAGAATAATTAAAACAATAAATACAGTGAATCCATAACGATGACAGGCAATTTTTCTTGTCGTATATCTGAAAAAGTGGAATGCAAAAGTCAGTCCAGGGTATAAAATTTTACTTTGCGTGACTCCATTGGTTCACAGCTGGGGCCGGTAATGAGACCTGTGTTCAAAGTGTTTCCGGCAGACAGAAATACAGGTATGTCAGCTGGTTCATAGAAACCTGTGATTGTAAAAGAGTAAAATCCGTTTACGTTTTCATTATTAAGGTCTTTCCACATTACCGTATTGGTTATGCCCGAAAAGCATGGTGGACAAATTCCCAATTCAACAGTTCCGGCTCCTGTTGATGATATGACATGATGCCTGGGGTCGGCACAGAGAACCAGAATCCAGAAATTTATTTGGGGAAAAGGTTCTCCAATTTTAGTTATGCGGTAGATCCAGGTCTGAGTGTTATCGCTTGGATTTTCCACCCGGCCTGAAAAACTTATATTGTAATTTGCCATGGTAACACTGTCGGGCATCAGAATCACCTCTTGTTTTGAAAACTGCTTTGAAATACTTTGAAAACAGTTTTTCTGCAAAGTAGTTTCGTACTTGTATAGATTGAATTTACATAATATTTTATGTTAACAAGAGGCTTTGCGTTACAGTGGTTATATTGGAAAGTATTTACAAAATTTCAGAGTTAAAAAGTATTATGAATATAAATCCTTTATTACATCTTCAATAGGAAGCGACTGAACCAGCAAATCATTTATTGTGCTGTTTTTATTTATATAGTCGATAAATTTGTTAAGCTCCAGTTTGCTGACGTCAAGTTCAAGTTCCGCATTGTACTCGGATATTTTGTTTTTTACCAGTACTCCGGGCATGTCCAGAGACGGTAATGGATTGTGAGTGGATACAGACACCACTTTTTTCTCCCCGAAGTGCTTCCTTAGGGCATCGATGGAGTTGTCAAACACAATTTGCCCGTGATTGATAACTATAACTCTTTGTGCAAGGCGTTCCACGTCATCAAGGTCGTGGGTGGTAAGGATGAATGTCACTCCCTGTTTGTTCATTTCAAGAATGAATTCACGAATTTTGTCCTTGGCAATGACATCAAGTCCAATGGTAGGCTCGTCAAGAAACACTATTTCAGGATTATGAAGCATTGCCATAATAAATTCGCATTTCATTCTTTCACCAAGGGAAAGAAGCCTTGTAGGCTTTTTTATTAAATCACCGACATTAAGGAGCTCTACCATATTGTCCAAATTTTTTTTAAAGATTTTATCGGGAATGGAATATATTGCTTTGTTCAGATAAAAAGCATCAATGGGTGGTATGTCCCACAGAAGCTGTGATTTTTGGCCAAACACGGCACCAATATGGGCCACATATTTTTTTCTGTCCTTCCAGGGAGTATAACCCATAATATCAACTTTTCCACCGGTAGGGAAGAGTATTCCGGTTAATATCTTCAATGTCGTTGATTTGCCCGCACCGTTGGGGCCAAGAAAGCCAACCAGTTCTCCCTTTTCCATAGTGAAGGAGATTCCTTTTAAGGCTTCCACATATTTGGTTTTGCGGACAAAGAGACTGTAAACGGCTTCCCTGAATGTATTTCCCCGCTCGTAAGATTTATAGGTTTTTGTAAGGTTCTCCACTTTTATAATCATAACATCAACCACCGGCACTGGTATATTTTCTTAGCATTGTTTTCCAGAACAACAAGCTTGCAAATAAAAACACAAAACTTATTATTATTGCATACAAAGTGTTTTCAGTAGGCTTTCCCAGCAAAGCTGATGCCGGAATAAATCCGAGCATGGCTACCGGAATTACCGAGGTAATAATTGTTTGAAGCAGTTTTGGAAAAATTGGAGCAGGGTACATACCGAAGTTGGTTATTGAGGAAAAAATCTCGTACACCCTATAATTGCCTATCCATACAATTCCCAAACCTGCAAGTATCACTCCGAATCCAAACATCACAATGAGGGAAATCATGAACAAAACAGCAAAAGTAAGCCATTGAAGTGGTTCCGCAGGAGGCAGATGGTACAGGGCGACGGCAAATAAAGCCACTCCTCCTAAAAGTTTTCCCAAATCCTCTGAATCAAACCCTGTTACAATAACAAGCTGAAGCACTGATCTGGGTTTTATGAGAATAAGGTCGAATGTTCCGTTCTGGACTCTTTCCAGTACGTTCCACACCATGCCAAAGAAGAAAGGGAAAGAAATACCCTTTGCCAGAAGGAATATTCCCTGAATGAGCAACACCTCATACATGCTCCAGCCGGGGATGGAGGATTCATTGCTGTATATCAGGTATGTTAAAAGGGGGCCGAAAAACTCTGATATTAACATGATGAAGGCGCTGATAAAGAAGTCGGCGCGATATGCCATTCTCACCGCCAAAGCGGTTTTAATTCCCTGCAGATGCATTCGGATGGCCGATATCATGCGCCCACCCCCGTGAATTTTTTAATACCGAGATACCACAGAAGCTTGTATACCAAAAACATAACTACAACAGCCACTGCCTGCATCCCGACAACACAAGGTACGGAAAGGCTTATTCCCGCCAGTTCATATGAGCCGATGAAAACCCTTGTAGGCACGTAGGCCACAAATTGAAACGGAAGAAAAAACAATATCTTTTGTATAAAGTCCGGAAACAGCGTGAGGGGAACCAGAGCACCGGCGCAAAGGTCCCTAAGTACAAGGAAAGCCCTTCTTAGGCCTTCGGTTTTTGTAAGCCAGAATCCGGTTATACCTATGCAGTAATTTATCAAAAACATCAGAACAAAGCCTAAACTTATGGAAATGAGTGTCCACACCAAGTTGGCCGGTATGAGGTTTATTTTGAATACAAACAGAAACAGAAGATAAACCGGTATAAATTCAACCCACAGAGCCAAAAGCCTGTGACCTATTTTTTCGCAAAACGCAAAATAACAGTGGGAAACAGGGCGGAGCATGAATGTAATGAAGTTTCCCGTTCGTATCAGCGTTTGGAGGTCCCAGTCAGCGCTATCATAAATCAAATAGTTTATAGTCGTGGCAATTCCAAAATATGCAAGCATTTGATTCAAGGTAAGTCCTGACAAAGTGCTGTCCAATCTGTTTTCTGCGGAATAAACGGCGTTCCAGATGAATATCTGTACAAGGAAAGTTACAGGACCTACAAAAATGGATACCGCCAGGTGGCTTCTGTAGGCCGCCCAATCCTTGTATGTTGCCAGTGCGGTAGCTTTTAAAATGTTAAGTTGTTTAAGTATAATGCTTTTTGGTTTATGCTCCGAGCCAATCATGAAAAATCACCTGAAACTTAGAATATAAAAATTATATTCATTAAGAAGTTCAATGTCAATATAACGGCAACGGCGGTAAAATGGTAAAATAAAGAGAATAAGAAGAGAGTTTGCAGTTTTGGGGATAATATTTTTGTTTGTTCGAAAAAATGATATAATATATATTAATTAATCTTAGTAATTGATGCATTAATAATTGCCGGACCAAGTTGTTGTGAAGTTGTAAAAAGAATGTGCATTGTACGAAATATATGCGTTGCAGAAAGGATATAAAAGAATGAACCCTTATAAAAGAATAGCTTTGAAAGCTTTGTCTCATTGGGGCAGAAACTTAAAGAAAAATTACAGGGTTTACCGCAGGTTTACCAATGTGGTAAGTGTCTGCACCGGACACGGGTGCAGAATAGCGGACCTCGAAGTTGCGGCAGGTGACAGGAACATTCCTGTGCGACTTTTCCATCCAGATGATCCGGCTTTGGGTGTTTTGATTTTTTTCCATGGCGGCGGATGGGTGACAGGAAATGTTGATTCATACACTCATGTTTGCTCCAACATGGCAAATCAAACGAAGAACATTGTTGTTTCGGTAGATTATCGGTTGGCACCGGAGCATCCCTTTCCTTCAGGACTTGAGGATTGCTATGATGCCACAAGAGAATTCTTCAAAAATCCTGGTTTGTTAAATTGCAAAGCTGACGATATCACATTAATCGGCGACAGCGCAGGTGGAAATCTGGCTGCCGCGGTTTCATTGATGGCAAGAGACAGGGGCGAGTTTTTACCCAAAAGGCAAATACTGATATATCCGTCCACATATAATGATCATTCGGAAAATTCCCCGTTTCCTTCAATAAGGGAAAACGGAACGGGATATTTGCTGACTTCCGAAGAAATTCAAAATTATATGGATATGTATGCTCCAAACATTGAGGACAGACAGAGTCCCTATCTTGCACCCCTGCTGGCCAGGGACTTGTCAAATCAGCCCGATACATTGATTATTACTGCTGAATATGATCCTTTAAGAGATGAGGGGGAGGCATACGGAATGCGATTGAAAGAATATGGAAACAACGTAAAGATGTATCGTATAAAAGGTGCACTCCATGGATTCTTTTCTATTCCATGGAAATCTCAACATGTGAGTCGAAGCTTTGAGATTATTAACTGGTTTTTAAACAGCTACAATGGGCAAAGTGAGGAATTGCTATGAATTATCCTAAAAAAGTGGAATGGAGCAGGCTGGACAATGCTTCAAAATATTTTGCGGCAACATACAGTGAGAGGGATGAAAAGGTATTCAGAATCTCATGTGAGTTGTTTGAGGAAGTAGATCCGGAAATTTTGCAACAAGCTCTTGATGAGACTATTGAGAGATTTCCGTATTATAAATCCGTTTTAAGAAGAGGAATATTTTGGTATTACCTTGAGGACAGCGATATCAGGCCTTTGGTTGAAAAAGAGGATAAACCGGTCTGCGCACCGATTTACAGAAAATACGAAAGAAATCTGTTGTTTAGAGTTCTTTACTACAACAAAAGAATCAGTCTCGAAGTATTTCATGCCCTTTCGGACGGAACAGGGGCTCTTAGGTTTATGATGACACTGGTTTACCATTATTTGACGATCAAACACAAAGATGAGTTTTCCGGCAAAATACCCGAATTAAATTACAATGCATCCATCGGCGAAAAAAAGGACGACAGTTTCGAACGGTATTATCAAGGCAGGCGTTTTAAAAAGCAGGCAAGGGAAAAGAAAGAAAAAAAGCCGTTTAAGAGAGTATATCGCATACGGGGAACCAGAATTGAGGAAAACAGAATTAAGATAATAGAAGGCACAATGTCTGCAAAAGCCGTATTAAATGAAGCACATAAATATAACACGACAATGACCGTGTTTTTATCGGCGCTGTTGCTTCGCTCAATTTACATGGATATGCCGGCCCGAAAAAAAGACTATTCTTTGGTGTTAATAGTACCTATTAACCTCAGACAGTTTTACAAATCGGAAACGGCAAGCAATTTTTTCAGTACGATGAGCATTGAGTATAAGTTTACCGAAGAAGGCATGGAGCTTGATAAAATAATCGCAAGTCTGAATGAGAGTTTTAAAAAAGAACTTACGGAAGAAAGGCTGAGCGAGAAGATTAACTGGCAAATGTCCATTGAAAAAAATCCTTTTGCCAGAATTATGCCCCTGCCGCTTAAAAATCTCTTTATTCGTATTGCTGATGAAGTGGTGGAAAGCAGAACCACCGCATGCATATCCAACTTGGGCAAAATACAAATGCCTCCTGAGTTTGAAAGGTATATCCGACAGTTCAGTGTCGTACCCAATGTCAGAAGACCTCAGATTGCGGTATGTACATACGGGGAGAAAATGGCGGTAGCTTTTGGTTCGCCGTTCAAAGAAACCGAGATACAAAAAAATTTTTTCAAATCCCTGTCGGAAATGGGGATTAAAATTGAAATAGTGTCAAACATGTAGGAGTTGAAAAGGAAATGACATACTGTAATTACTGCAAAGTTTACATACGGGACAAAAAAACAAAATGTCCTTTGTGCCAAAATGTTCTTCCGGACAACGGAAATGTTGAAGAAGCTGAAGATATTTATCCTGTAATACCTCTTGCCTATGAACGGCATATATTAATCCGGATTTTGGCTTTTATCTCTGTTGTTGCAATTGTGATAAGCTATGTTGTTTATAAAATATTTCCCACCAGTGTAAATTGGCCAGGTTTTGTCTTGCTGGGCTTGGTAAGCGCCTGGCTGAGCCTTGTTTATATACTGCGCAAAAGGCATAATATTACAAAGACTATTATGTGGCAGGTAATAATTGTTTCGGGACTTGTAGTATTCTGGGACTGGAAAATAGGCTGGAGGGGTTGGTCGCTGGATTATGCCGTCCCAATTTTGTGTGTTGCGGCGTTGCTTGTTATGTATATAACGGCAAAAGTAATGAGGCTTAGTGCCCGGGATTATATCTCATACTTTTTGTTGGGAGGGCTTTTTGGTATTGTCCCGGTTTTGTTCATTTTGTTTGATATTGTAAAGGTCGATTACCCTTCCCTTGTCTCGGTCGCTGCAAGCATTATATTCCTGGCTGCCATAATAATTTTCCAGGGAGACAGTATAAAGGAAGAATTGCGCAAAAGGATGCATATATGACGCATATATCAGGGAAAACCAGTTTAAAACAAAAGGATGTACAGGAAGTTTTTTTCTGATATAATTATTGTTGTGGGCTCGTATTTCTTTTTTGTCTTCTTTTCAGTTCAATGGGTGGTTAAAATTGAAAAAAGAGGTGTCTTGTAAATGAGCAGAGCCGTTAATATGCTGATAGACAATATAGAGAAAATTATTATCGGTAAGAGGATTGTTATTGAGCATCTTCTGGTTGCACTGTTAAGTGACGGTCATGTATTGATAGAGGATGTGCCGGGAGTGGGAAAGACACAGTTGGTTGCGTCTCTTGCGCGTTCGGTGAACGGGAAATTTAACAGAGTTCAGTTTACTCCGGATGTAATGCCTTCGGATATAATGGGTTTTTCAATGTTTAATCCCGGAACACGACAGTTTGAATACAGGGAGGGGGCGGCAATGTGCAACTTTCTGCTGGCGGATGAAATCAACCGGACATCGCCCAAAACTCAATCCAGTCTTCTTGAAATAATGGAAGAATTTCAGGTGACGGTGGACGGAAAGACATACAAACTTCCCAGTCCGTTTATGGTTTTGGCCACGCAGAATCCCATAGAAAGCTTTGGAACTTATCCTTTGCCTGAAGCGCAGATGGACAGATTTTTCTTAAAGCTTACCATAGGATATCCCGATAAAAGTGAAGAGAAAATGATAATTGACAGATTCGGAAATGAAAATCCGATAAACAGGCTTGAGCCTGTTATGACCACACAGGAGCTCATTGAGCTAAAGGAGCGGGTAAAGGAAGTAAGGGTCGAGGACTGCCTTAAGGAATACATAATTAATATAGTCGACAGAACAAGAAAAGACAATAATGTAGTATTGGGATGCAGTCCCCGCGGAAGTCTCAATCTGTACAGAGCTTCAAAAGCCTGGGCGTTTATAAAAGGAAGGGACTATGTTCTGCCGGATGATATACAAAAAATGGCTGTTCCGGTGCTGTCTCACAGAATCATAATGACCCAGGGGGCTAAAATGAAGAATATAAAAGCAGCGGATGTTATAAATGACATTCTTCAGAAGACAGAGGTGCCCTTTGTGTGATTAAATGTGATTTAATCAGAATTGGTATAGAAGGAAGGGTATGATGAGCTATATAGTATATCTTTTTATGCTGGTATCCATGTTTTTATATACATACATATTTGGCGATGAAACAAGTATGTTGATGCTCTACATGCTGATTCTTTCCCCTGTTTTGTCTTTGCTTCTGTCTTATGCATCGCTTAAAAGTCTTGAATTTTCAATTGATGAGAAGGTTCATGCCTCACAGGTTGAAAAAGACGGTGTTGTGGGAGTAACGGTATTACTTCAAAACAAATCTTTTGTGCCGATACCGATTATTGATATATCGTTTGCTGTTCCGCAAAACTTGATTCCTCTGGACAATCCCAGGCCTATTGTGTCTTTGGGACCGTATAAAACTCAGATAATCCATTTGCAGTACAAAGCAAAGTACCGTGGAGTGGCGGAAATTGGAGTCAGGGATATTAAAATAAGAGACTTTCTGGGGTTTTTTAACTTTTCTTTGCTAAAGAAACAGAATAAAGTGGAGAGTACCAGAGAAATAACGGTGTTAAACAAGATTTCCAGGCTTAAGATGAACAGTGTTTTACTGCTTGAATCAATTCTGGCTGCCAATGAAGAAACAGGCGCCGCTACGAACGATTTTAATTTTTTAAGCTGCTTGAATGGAGAGCCGGGGTATGAATTTCGTGAATATCAGCCCGGAGATCCCCTTCACAAGATTCACTGGAAACTTTCGGCAAAAACAGACGTGTTTATGGTGAGAAAAGATGAAGGACGGGGTATTCCTAGAAAAAAGCTGGTACTTGATCCTGTTGCCGTAAAGGGTCCAAAATCAAAAGCCGGAAGTGTCGTTGAAAGAGAGGATAAAATTTTAGATGCCCTTATATCAGTTGTTGACATGTTGGTTAGAGCGGGAAGAGATGTGGAAGTGTGGCTTTTGGAACATGGAGAATGGATGAGCCATTTAGTCAAGAACAGGGATGAGATTGTAGAAATGCAGCACAGACTTGCATCATACAAATTTCTGCATTCAAGAGACGAACTTGAAAATGAACGTCTTCCTGTGTCCACCATTACATTGCAGGACAGTAGCGGCAGGATTTTTGCCGGAGGAGATGCCATGATTTTTACGGCTTCCCTTGACAAGGAGCTTTATGAAATAATAGAGGGAATGCAGGAGTTGAAAATGACGGTGGATTTGGTTGCAATTAAGAATGAAAGAGATGTTGAAAAGAGCGAAGGTTTCGAAAAGAGAGAGCACAAAAGCACCAAAATGAACCTGTGGACGATAGGACTGACGGACGATATTTCTGAAGTTTTGGCATAGGCTGCATGTCAAAACGCAAGAAATTTTGAGTATTTTAGGGGGTAAAACAATGGAGAGCACACATAGGCTCGAAAAACAAATACTTCCGATAGCAATATCCGTCTCTTTGGTAAACTGGACATTAAGGTCAATGTTTGGTCCGTTTGACGTGGGGGTTTTGATTCTCACCGTTGTTTTTACTTGTGTGATATTTGCAGCCTACAATTTTGCACAAAAACACGAGAGAATAAAAGTGCTTTTGTTTTTCGGGTTTTCTTTTTTGTATCTGATTGCATGTCAGGTTGCCGTAAGTGCAAGATATATGGATTGGGTTGTTTTTTTGGTGGCCGTTTACGGTTTTGCTTCGACGGTTTATTATTTTACGATAATACGATACCGGGTTGCGATAGTCTTTTTAACCGGTCTTATTCCCTTTTTAACACATTCTGCAAGGACGGCCAAAGGAATAACGGTACATTTTCTGATATATCTCTTGCTATTCTTTCTTCTGTATTTTGAACGTACAAGAAAGAAAAGAGCGGAAGCGCAGGGGTGTAATATTTCAATTAATAAATGGTATTGTATATCTATGTCAGTTTTCCTTGCAGTGATATTTGTCATTTCGCTGGTTGTTCCAAAGCCCAGCGTGATTCCAAGGCTTGCTTATGTAAATGCAGTGATAGAACAGGTTGTGCAACCTCTGGGAGGAGGTGCGGCACAGCAAAACCTGTTCCAGAGTATAAACAGCAATCTTTACAATCCTCTAAGTCTTAAAAAACAGAGTCAACTGGATTCCATGACCGCTCCGCTGAGTGACAGGATACTTTTTGAGGTTGCCGCGGAAGAACCTCTGTATCTTAGAATTCAGAGCTGGGATAAATATGAAAACAATGTATGGAAAGTTGGAAATAAAGAGCTGCAGGAATACAAGCCTGTTTCCGGTTTCTATAATGACGGGATTAAGTACAATGTGTTTGTAAATTTGGTAAAAAAAGCAAAGGAAGAAGGAATTGTATTGCCGCTGCCGGCAGATGCTTCGGAAATCTGGAATTATAATTCAACTCCCCAGGCCAGAAAAAAAGCAACCATAATAAATGTCAACAATTTTTCAACCAGATTGATTCCCGTGCCCATAGGAGTAATTGATGTTTATTCAGAATATGAAAATTCCGAAAATATATATATGAATAAATCGGGAAGTTGTAATATCGGAAAGGATGATACACCAAAAAACTGGCAAAGCTATGATGTGGAATACATGACCCAGAGAATACCTAAAAGTTCCTTTGAGCACAAGCTTATAGAGGTTTTAGACAGAACGACGGCGGAGTCTTTGCTTGACATGAATACATATAAAAAGAATAACGGAGAGCCGCTGGATATAAGCTATGATAATTTAAATGTTTTATATTGGGCTGCCGAAGACTTGAAGAATGTTTATGAAAACTATACCGAACTACCGCAGAATATATCTGACAGAATTTACAACTTAGCCCAAAGGATAACCGAAGGAAAGGAAAGTCCCTATGAAAAAGCGCTGGCTATAGAACAGTATTTTCACAATTCAGGTTATGTGTATGATTTGGATCCTCCGCGTCTGCCAAGAGGCGCTGAGGCAGTGGATTATTTCCTTTTTGAAAGCAAAAAAGGTTTCTGTATCCACTATGCGTCCGCCATGGTGATACTTGCCAGGGCATGCGGCTTGCCGGCAAGATATTCTGAAGGATATGTGGCGGATGAGTTTGACAGCGGCACCGGGCGGTTTATTGTCAGGGATAAGGATGCCCATGCGTTTCCTGAAGTTTATATACCGGGATATGGATGGATGGTCTTTGAACCCACTGTGAGTGTCAGGGAACAGGATGCAATCAGCCAATTTTTCAGTAAAGTAAAGTCCGTACTTACAAGTTTTAGAGAAACAGTTGTGAATTTTGTTGAAATTATGCCGCCCTGGGTTAGAATAATGTTCATACCGTTTTTCCTTTTCTCACTGATGTTCTGGATATGGTTTTTAAGGAAAATGTATGTTCACTCCTGGAAGAAAAGGATGCTGAAACTGGAGAGCGACAAAGCAGTTGACAGAATTCTTTTGAAGATAATAAAGCTGCTTAATGTTGTAAATTTAAACAGGAATTTGCATGAGACTCCTTTGCAGTATGGGCAAAGAATTTACAAGGAAAGCGGAATAGACATTTTGGGTTTTGTTGAAGTGTTCAATAAGTCAAAATATGCAAAAATAAAGCCGTCGGTTGAAGATGTAAAGCTGGGGATATCTCTTTATGGGGATACTGTGATTTACGTAAAAGGACGTCTGAAATGGTTTAACCTTTTGAAATATTTCTGGTTTGTATAATTTATGTATGATTTGTATATAATGTAAAAAATAAGTTATGTAATACCAAGGTCTGCTTTTGCTTTTATGGTTTACAATTTTTATGGTTTAAGGTGGGGAGGTTTATTGACGGTGTATTGCTAAATCAAGGGAGGGGTTTCTATGATAATCTGGGGATTTACGACACCGAAAAATTTCGGTCCGGTTCGAAAAATTCAATGCAATAATTGCAATAGCGAAACAAACTGGTTTTTAGAGAAAATAACCAGCTGGTTGATGTTGCTTTTTATTCCTCTAGTACCCTATAAAACAAGATATCTTTTAAAATGCCCGGAGTGTAAAAATTGCCTGGAGCTTCAAAAAGAAGAGTTTGAAGAGCTAAGGGAGATAATCAAAAGTTCCGAGTCGGACAGGTCCTGGGACGCTTGTGCCCGTGTGAACAGTATTGTAAACGGAGCCGGCGGTGTGATAAGGACCCAGACACAGCTGAATTTTATCAGGGATATTCAGGAATTTGAAAGAGAAAGGGAAAGAAGAAGTGAAAAGTAAAAATAAAAAACTGTTGCAAAAAACATGACCAATCAGTTTTGCAACAGTTTTTTATTTTTGTCTCTGGTAACAGGAAGCTTCCGTTATGCCAAAAAAATTAACTTATTTTTTAACTTTTCCTTCCCCCCTACAAAAGATCAACCATTTCTCTCATTTGATAAATCAGATTATCTTTGATTATATTTTTCTCTCTTTTTCTTTTTATCTTTATTTTTTTTTAAATTTTCTCTTTCTATTTTTCTTTTTCTCTGTCTTTCTCTTTCTTTTTCTTTTTCTGATTTAAAGATTTATTTGTGTACGTACACAAAGAAATTCGTTCAAAAAATTCGCTCAAAACTCCCCTAAAAAACATCACCTTTCCTTATAAAAACTCCCCTAAAATTATGCGGACCTGCCTGACTACTTGAAAGTAGTACAAACACTCTTTTGTGACAATGCTGACAAGTAATCTTTGCAAGCCCCTGCAGTTATTTCCGTTCCATTCCCCTTAGATGAATCGAAACAAATAAGATAAACAAAAACCAACTAAGAAAAAATGATATATTAGTAAGATCTTACTCATAAAAAGCGATTCAAAATGTGAGTTAATAATTTTTATTTGACCTTTCAATGCGGTTTTTATTGATTTCCTCCCCGCATCTTAATTATACAATAACTTATCCATATAAATGAATATAATAAACTTATTATTTTATAATAAAATATTAAGATACGAAACAGGCAATACTATAAATAAAGCAGTAAATATTTTATACTGCCTTCTCAAATCTAATTATTTCATACAATTTTGATAAAATATTTAATAAAACAATTGATAAAATAAAAACGGGAGATGGTATACAAATGGATGCTGCCAGAGCGCAACAAATAATTGAATCGGACCAGGTTATCGAGGTATTGCATGAAGGCTCACCGGTATGGATTGAAAAGGTAATGGATAATAACATGGCTCATGTTTCCTATATCCATACAAAAGAGGAAAAAGACGTGCCTTTATATATGCTGGTGGAAAAGGAATTGCCTAAAAACTTCCATTAAGCATTTGGCATGCCTTTGCCCGTATTTATTTAATTGATTCCCCCTCAGGAAAAATTTTTGTTGACATTATTTCAATATAGTATTATAATGATAATAACAAAACAATAATAACACTATGAAGTATGTGGAAGTTATAATGTCAATAAAGGATGAGGGGGAATTTTTTATGAAGGTTTTGCAAAAGAATGAATTTTTACAAAAGAGCAATGAAACTTTGGCATCAATTTTAGATATGCTTGAAAAACTTCCTGTTGTAAAATTTGATGAAATTGAGGCCGATAAAGCCGTTTTGGTTATTATTGACATGACCAACGGTTTTGCAAAAGAAGGGGCGCTTAAAAGCGATGCCGTAAAAGAGCTTATACCCAGGATATGTGAGCTTAGCGAAATTTGTGATAGGCGAAAAATACGAAAAATTGCCTTTGCAGACTGTCATACCGATGAATCACCGGAATTTGACGCGTATCCAAAACATTGCATGAAAGGTACGGCGGAAAGTGAAATAGTGGATGAAATAAAAAATATCGGGGGATATACTCTTATAGAAAAAAATTCTACCAACGGATTTTTGGAAGAAGCTTTCAGAAAGTGGCTTTTGGAAAATCCCGATATCAACACCTTCATATTGACGGGAGATTGCACCGATATCTGTGTACAACAGTTTGCTATTACACTTAAGGCTTATTTTAACATGAATAATAAACGGGCAAGAGTAATCGTTCCGTTGAATGCGGTTGATACCTATGACTTGGGAGTGCACGACAGAAACCTTATGAATGTTATGGCAGCATACAATATGATAATCAACGGGGTCGAGGTTGTACGGGATATTGTTGAGTAGGGGGAATAACAATGAAGAAAATCAATTGGAATCAAAGTGAAAACCTAAGCATGCTCACTGACTTTTATGAGCTTACAATGGGAAACGGTTATTTTGAAAACGGAATCGGGGACAGAATTGCTTACTTTGACATGTTTTTCAGAAGAGTTCCGGAAAACGGCGGATTTGCCATAATGGCGGGCTTGGCCCAGGTTATTGAATATATAAACAACCTTAAGTTTGAGGATGATGATATTGAGTTTTTAAGAAGCAAGGGGATATTCAGTGAAGACTTTTTAAAATACCTCAAAGATTTTAAGTTTTGCTGCGATATATGGGCGATACCCGAGGGAACTCCGATTTTTCCCAATGAACCTATTATAACGGTAAGGGGACCGGTTATTCAGGCACAGTTTATAGAAACAATGATTTTACTCACGATCAATCATCAGAGCCTTATAGCCACCAAAGCCAACAGGATTGTAAGAGCTGCACAGGGAAGGCCTGTGCTGGAATTTGGCACCAGAAGGGCCCAGGGTTATGACGGAGCTGTGCTTGGAGCAAGAGCGGCATATATCGGAGGATGTGCCGGTACTGCATGTGCCATAGCCGACAGAGATTTTGGTGTACCTGCTTCGGGTACAATGGCTCACAGCTGGGTTCAGCTTTTTCCTTCGGAGCTGGAGGCTTTTAGAGCCTATGCGAGAGTATATCCTGACAACTGCGTTCTTCTTGTGGATACATATAATGTGTTAAAATCAGGGGTGCCCAACGCCATTAAGGTATTTAAAGAAGAAGTTGTGCCAAGAGGGTTCAGACCCAAGGGAATCAGAATTGATTCGGGGGATATTGCGTATCTTTCGAAAGAAGCAAGAAAAATGCTTGATGAGGCAGGATTCCCCGATTGCAAAATTGTTGTCTCCAATTCGCTTGATGAATATATAATCAGGGATATATTGCAGCAAGGAGCACAGGTTGACATTTTCGGTGTTGGTGAGAGGCTGATAACTTCAAAAACCGAACCTGTTTTCGGAGGAGTATATAAACTTGTGGCGGTGGAAGAAAACGGGACTATAATACCGAAAATAAAAATGAGTGAAAATGTGGTAAAGATAACAAACCCCGGATACAAAAAAGTTTTCAGATTGTTTGACAGAAAGAACAACAAAGCTATAGCAGATGTTATCGTAAATGCGGGTGAAGTCATTGACGACAGCAAACCTTATGAGATTTTCGACCCGGATCATACATGGAAGAGGAAAACTGTGACCGATTTTTATGCAAAGGAGCTCCAGGTCCAGATTTTCGATAAAGGAAAATGTGTATATAAAGTACCTGAAATAAATGAAATCAGAGATTACTGCAGAGAACAGATTAACACCCTCTGGGATGAGGTGCTCAGGTTTGAAAATCCGCACAAATATTATGTAGACTTGAGTGAAGAATTGTGGAATATCAAGAATAAGCTGCTTAAAGAGCATACTTTATTATAATTGTTAAAGGATTATAATTGTTAAAGGTTTATTTTAATTCTGTTTATGAAAAAAGCACAAAAATTATTGGAGTTTTTTATATATTTTTTTTCATGACTATTGAGAAGGAAATTGAACTGCCAGGTCGTATAATTATATATATAAAATACTTTAGAAAATTTTTCTAACATGTTACGATAAAACAACTCACAAATTGCATTTTGAAGTAGGCCGTTCATTAATTGTTTCATCGTGCATTGTTTTCGTCAACAGGTATTCGTACCGGCAGTTCAAATATTTGTTTATTCAGGGTTTGAAGGCAGTTCCGTTTTATGAGGAGTGCAAAGAATGGATGTCAAAAATGCCTTTGTTGAAACTGCAATGGGTGTATTGTCCGAATTTGGGTTTTCTTCCGTGTTTGCCGAAAAGAATGAGACAGGCGGATTAGTTGAAGCAGAGTATGTAAATGTTGTCATGGGAGTTAACGGGGCAATAAGCGGCAATCTGATTATGACGGCAAAGAAAGAATCTGCTTTGGCTATAGCGTCAGCTATGCTGGGGGGCATGGAATTTACGGAAGTTGATGACATGGTAAAAAGTGCAATAGGGGAATTGCTTAATATAATTGCAGGAAATGCTTTCAGTAAAGTTGACGTAAAGGCAGCGGTTTATATTTCCACACCTACATTGCTTATCGGGGAGGGAATTTCTGTTTTGCTTCAAAGCCCTGGCACAAACAAATTGGTTTTTGACATGGACGGACAATCCATGGATGTTTTTCTTGACATTGAGTAGTTTTTAATTGATTTTTGAGAGACTTCCTTATTTAGGATGCGAGGGCTATACACAACCAATATATACTTATTCCCTCTTTGTGATAGCAGCGAAGCCTGCATAAAGGTCCTTCTTTATGCGGGCTTCGCTGTTTTAAGCGATTTTTTGACCTGATAAGATTCATATTCATCGGAGGCGATTGGAAAACAATGAATAATTCTCTATCGAAGGAATAAATATTTCATTGATTATATACTGCTTTTCTCTTATTATAGATAAAGCATAAGTTTTTTACCCCCTGTGCATATAAAGCACACAAATTGTTAGAAATTGAATATTCATTTCTAATCCTTTAATGATGGTTATTATTATGTCATGTCAATAAATCTTGTAATAACCAAAAAAGTCTCACGCAAGATGGGGAAAACGTGTAATTCGTTTTCTCCATCTTTCTTTTTATTATCTTTTTTCATTATTTATTGTTTGACTGATTTAGTTCTTTGCCTATATGATATGGGCCAATGAAAACAAAGAAAGCAGAAATATTTCAAACAAAAGCAGGCGGGTTTCGGTTTCGCTGTAGCTTAGCGATGAATACATGCCCACTATTTTTCTCAGGTCTTTTATTTTACTTTGCATTACGTTGAATCGGCCGCCAAATTCGTAATATTCTGCAAGAATATCATATATTTCTTTTAATTTTATACTGTGTTTGCCAAGGGCGGGATGTTCAAAAATTCTGATACAACTTAAACTGTCAAATTCAAACCTCAGAATTTTGGCCATTATGGCATAAGATTTTTTAGTAAAGGTTAATAGACGCCCTTTCTGCAGCAAAATGACGAATTTTTCCGCGCTGTCCAGCAGATTATTAACCTGTGTTTCAAAAAAGAGCATTTGTGTTGAACGGGCCAGCACGATGGACAAAATGTGGTCTATGTTTTTGTCATAATCAACCTCTACGCTTTTGTTTTCAAAAAGACTGCATTTTAAGTTTTCATCAATTGTGACATTGTGGCTTTCGTGGTACCTGGGCATCAGGTTGTAGTTTATTCTCGACGTTATTGATTCCAGGTATTTAAGAAAGCTGTAAATTTCTTTATCCGTAAAATTGACAAAGGAAATGCAGCCGTATTTGAAAAGATATACGGCCTTGTCTTCGCTGTGATATTTTAAAATTGTGTCAAGTTGTTCACCGCCTACCACTATGTATTCATCCCATGTAAATTTCATATTGGTTTTGAGGAAAGCGGCTATCTTGTCTAAAGGAAGAGATGCTGCGACTTTGTAACTTATAAAATGAACTGTTTTCATACCTACCAATTCCCCGTTGAAATTACTTTAATAAATCTGCGAGCATAAGAATTATTTCCACAAATATTAGAATAACTATAACCCATTCAACAAAAAGTCCTCTCATTGAATGGCTTATCGAAGAAAAACCGCTGAGTACATTATTTAAAATATCGGTTTTTTCCTTTAATGTTATATATCTGTCATTAAGTTCGAAAAATTCTGACATCATGTCATAAAGATTTTTTGCATCGCTGTTGGTCCAGGTAATGTCAGGTTTGTCTAATATCATTATGTAAGCTATTGTGTTGTACTCATGCCGTACTATTTTTGACGTGGTTTTTGCAATTTCTTTGTTTCCGACATTGAGTTTTCCTTTTTCCAGTTTATCAATCATGGTTTCCAGAGTGTCCAGGATTGTGCTGAGGTGCTCTTCGGTTTTTTCCAGGGCCACCGACTTGGCAATAACGGTTGAAACAAGCTCAGGATAGAAAAATTCAAACTTCGGTACCGTCAGATAACTGTCAGTCAGTTCTATTTCGGCATTTTCCCTCACTTGAAGTTCATAATCGTCGGAATATTCTTTGTAGTTTTCAACGTCTATATCGATTTTTTCATTTTTGAGATATTCAATAAAAAGTTTTTCATGCTCGGAAGGACAGTTTATAAATACTATGCTTCCAAAAGAAAATACAAGAATTTTTTGGCCTTCTGGAATTTCTTTGTTAAAAATTGAGGATAAAACATTTTCATTAAGGATAAGTGGTTCCTCCCACGTATACTTTTTAGGAATATTACATTTGGCGGCAATTCTGTTAAGGTCAATTTCGTTCGTTACTGCATAGGCCTTAAAAACCATTTTATCCAAACATGATCACCTTCAGTTTTAATTTTTGAATTATATAGCATTATTTATTCTATAGATTGATAAAAAATCAATAACATTATCAATGGTATAATATAACATCAGGGAAGGTATTTAACTAAAAAAGCAAACATTTTAGCTTGTAAGACAGTACAAAATTACAATAGGTAATTCTTGTATGACAATTATATCATAACAAAGGGCCGATGAAAAGCAGATAGTTTGACTTGTTGATAAATTTTTCAAAGAAGGATTTTTATATGTTTTTGTAGAAAATATATAATATTGTAGAATGTAATTCTATGGCACTGCAGTATTGGTACATATTAGAAGTAAAATATGGGCAAAACAACGGGTCTTTTTTTTATAGCACAGGAGGTCAATGTGTATATGAAAGTTGGAGAAATAGCCTCTATTTGCCATTATTCCGGTAAGACGTGGTTTAAAAGTGTGGTGCTTCAAGTTGAAAAGGATTTGCTTGTGGTAAAGCTTGTAAAAGAGTTTGTCATTTTAAATTTTCTTGAAAATGACCCTGTTGTGCTGGGCTATGAGGAAAATGACGAAGTATTTATAGCCGGTTGTATTGTAAAGGGAATAGATCCGGATTGCAGCTATATAAAACTTAAGGTTGAATCTGTAAGATCTTTAAAAGAGCAACGAGAATGTGAAAGGTTTCCTGTGTCTTTTTATGCAAAGATCAAGTGTGATGACTCTGATAAAATCAATGTTGCCACAATCAAAAATATGAGCTTTGACGGTCTGATGATTAACACCGCTGCCGACTTTCCGCTCAAGAAGAATATTGAAGTGACGATATATCCGACATTTCAGGAGGTAAAAATAGACGAGGATGTTGACAAAACCGTTATTTCTTTAAGATCTGATATTGTAAGGAAGGAAGCCTTTACAAGGTATTTTGAATACGGGCTTAAAATAACCAATATTGATGCCCAGAATCAAAACCTGTTAAGGCTTTACCTTCAAAGTATAAAAGGGTTGCAGCAAAGGTTTTTAAAAGACCTCAAAGAAAAGTTGTAATAAAAAGCTTTATTTTTTATTTCGGATTATAAAAAAATTTGCGAATAAAAGGAACCTTGAGGTGGATTGCGCTTTCCGGACAAAGTTCCTGACAGCAGTAACATCTTATACATCTTTTGTAAATATATGTAGGAGGTTCTTTTTTATTTCCGTTGTGCCAATCTACTGCTTTTGGTTTTACCGGACACGCATTTACACATACTCCGCATTTAATACATTTGTTTTTTAAAATGTAGGGCTTTGGAACGATGAAATTTCTGAAAAACTGGATGGCTCCGCCGGGCTTGAAGGGCTTTACAGGTTCTCTTCTTACATCAAAGTCATAAGTTATGAAGCTTTGAATATCATCTCCGAGAATTTCAATTTCATTTTCGTCATAAGTTCCAAGGCCGGCTTCTTTTCCAAATACTATGGTAGGCACAAACTCGGGGTTTAAATTTATCATTCTGCATACAGTGGCATCCAGGGCAATTGGATCTTCGGAAAGAAGTATCGCATTTATTTTTCTGGGAGTCCCGCCTCTGGGTCCGTTGCCTTCCATTGCTATGATACCGTCCATGACAAAAAGACGAGGTTTTAAATAAACGTTAAGATCCACCAGCATTTTTGAAAAATCGATTATACTGGGAATCCGAACGTGAAATTCTCCTTTCAGAGGTCCGGGTATGCATCCAAACTGGTTTTTCACACAACCCGTCATTCTGGCAAATCCATGGGTTTTTAGCTTGGGCAGACTGATAATGCCGTCGCTTTCAAGAACACCGTTTGCTATTATAAACTTTTTATTTTGGATTGCGTTTTCAAAGAACACTTCCTTTCCTTCCAGGAAATCGGCAAGTTTGATTCCAAGCTCATTTGCAGCTTTTTCAATTCCGTTTTTTCTCGCCGCGGTTATGGGCTTGTGAATGCCGGGGGAGTCGCCGTAGGAAAGATTGGTTATTCCTGCCTCCATGAATATTTCCGCCACGGCTTTAAATACGGAAGGGTGCGTTGTGCTGCATCTTTCCGGCGGGTCTGCCGAAAGAAGATTGGGTTTTAAGAGTATTTTTTCATTGGGAGCGGCAAACCGGTGAGGGCCTCCAATAAGGTCAAGCCCCCTTTTTACGGCTGATTTGACGGCATCATAGTCATAACTTTCACATCTGATTAGAGCCACTTTTGACATTAGTGTTAACCACCTTTTGCTTTTCTTTTTGTAGTCTATACTAGCATATATTGATAAAAATTTAAAGGGGAGTGTGAAAAAGAAAGAAAGCAAACAAGCAGTGCCAGGCAATAAAAGAGAAAAAATATTTTAACTCTGCTTGTTTGCAATTTTTTCTACATACTATGCATATTTTTCCTGTAAGCTGTACGTTACTTCTTGCCTGCTTTCTTGCCGCCTTTTTTATCCTGTTTCATCTCTTCATATCTGGGTTCTGTATTTTCTCCCAACTGGTCATTTGCAAACTCATATTTTGCATCTTTGACGTCTTTTTGTTTTTTCTTGTTTTTAGCCATGGTTTCACCTCCTATTTTAGTTTTCCTGAATAGTAGAAAAGAAATACAAGAAAAATGGATTTGTGTGAAGGATGTTTAATTCTATAAATTCTGAGTTGTATTAGTGGAATTAAAGTACTATAATAATGTTGAAACAATATACCTGTAAATTCAAACAACTATTTTGTTAACTATGTGGTTGGCAATATAAATATTGATTTTCCAATAAAAAAAGAATTGGACGAGGTTGGATATGTATAGAAGAGTCTTGATACAAATTCAGTGCTTTACAGTAGCAATGATGATTTTGTTTTTCTCTCAAAGTCCGGTTTTCGCAGTTGCAGAACCTCCGGAAATCAAGGCACCTTCCGCTATTTTGATGGAAGTGCAGAGGGGACAGATACTCTATCAAAAGAATCCAAAATTAAAACTTCATGTTTCGTGTGCAAATAAAATTATGACCGGACTCATTGCTTTGGAAAAAATGCAGAATCAACTGAACACCAATATCACTGTCAGCAAGAAGGCGGTTTCTGTTGAAGGAGCTGTGTTAAATCTCGAGGTCGGCGGAAAATACCCGGTTGAAGATTTGATATATTCGGTTTTGTTAGGATCCGCCAATGACAGTGCCAATGTTCTGGCTGAGTATATAGGTGGAGACGAGAAGGGTTTTGTTGAGCTTATGAATAAAAAGGCCCAGGAACTTGAGATGAAGGATACTTATTTTACAAATCCCACGGGTCTTTATGATGAAAAACAATATACAACGGCGTATGACCTGGCCGTTTTAATAAGATATGCTCTGACAAAATCCAGCACTTTCAATGAGATGTTTTCGGCTAAGGCCAGACCATGGGTTGACGGAACGCAGATTTTAATAAACAGCAATGAGTTGTTCTGGAGCTATGACGGCGTTGACGGTGGAAAGACCGGATATAACGAAATAGACCGTCAAACGGCAATTACCACTGCCACAAGAAACGGGCAAAGGTTGATATGCATAGTTCTTGATTCACCGGAAGAAAGCATGTATGACGATTCGGTAAAGCTTCTGGACTATGGTTTTTTAAATTTCAGGACAGGCATTCTGGTATCAATGGGACAACCTTTGAAGAAAGTTACCGTCGGCGATAAAGTTATAGATTTGGTTAGCATAGGTGACTATTACTATACTTACCCTGCCGGGGAAAATTATATAAAGAATATTGAATTTAAAGTTCCTGAAAAGTTTGATCCTCCTGTACTGAAAAGTGATGTTTTAGGCATTGCAAAGTATACTTTGGAGGATGGAACGGTTATTGAAGTAAGTCTGCATCCGGCGGTTGATGTTTACTCTTCGATGGGCTTGTTTGAGTCGTTGATAAATCAAGTGAAGGAATACAGGGATATAGTAATATTGCTGTGTATTCTTTTGGTAATAGAATTATTTATTGCGGTTTATCATATAGTGAGGCTGATAAAGCGGCTGTTTCTAAAGCTTGTTTACAAGCCTGGGAAATAAATAGTTTTACGGAATTTGAGTTTGCTTTCAGGTAGTTGTACAACATATTTTATTGACATATGTTTGGCAATTTGATATAATGCAATCGTAAAATTTATGCTATATAAAGTTTTCTCAAGATGTAAAGGTTCAAAACTTGATTTTTGCATGAAGGATCGTTCAATATCGCGGATGTCAATAAGGCTCATCCGTATTTAGGAAACCAGTCAGATAAATAATACAGAATACGTTAATCAATTTGTTTTCATTTGCATATAATGTATTAATCTTATAAGTGTATGAAGGTTGCAAGGTATAAATAAAAACTTAATAAAGATTTTAAGCGCTTAATCAGTTTTGAGCGGGGGAACCATTTTTTGGGGTGAATCTTGGTTTTTGCCAGGTAGGGTTAACTCTTTCGACCCGAACCCGTCAGCTAACCTCGTAGGCGTTGATAGAGGAGTATGGTTGGTTATTTTGTATGTTAATCAGGCCGCAGAAGCTTCTCTGCGGCTTTTAACATATATATAACAACATATTCCATTAACGGTTCTTTCTAACAAGCTGTTACTTTGACTGTCAGTTTGTTTTACATCATTATGAAATGGGGGGGATCTAATTGATTAGAGTATGTCTGGTAGGACTCGGCAAGACAGGGAAAGAAATTGCAAAAGTTATTTTGGAACAGGAGAACATGAAGCTGGTTTCGGTTGTGTGCAGTTCTAAAAGCCAAAACCTTGGAAAATCCCTGGATGAGATTATCGGATGCAGAAATTCGGGAATAATTGTTGACAGTGAAAAGAATTTGGAACAGGTAATATTTAAAACAAAACCCGATGTTGTGGTTGATTTTTCGACTCCCGATGCTACCATCAGAAATGCCAAGATATTCTCGAAGATGAAAGTAAATATAGTTGTCGGAACCACAGGATTTACGGATTTTGCATTAAAAAAACTGTTTGTGCTTACAAGAAAGTATCACAATGCAATTTGTTATGCTCCCAATATAACTTTGGGTGTGAACGTGTTAATGCTTTTGACCAATCTTGCCGCCAGTATTCTGAACAATTATGATTTTCAGATTACAGAGATTCACCACAAGAGAAAAGTGGATGTACCCTCCGGTACTGCAATTAAAATTGCAGGAGAGATTAAAAAAGGCCTTGATTCGGCAGGTGTTAGTATTAAGGAAAAAGTAATACCGATAAATGCGGTTCGTGCCGGTGGTGTGGTCGGCAGACATGAGGTTATGATTGTCGGTGAAGACGACAAGATAGAAATAAGCCATGAGTCTTTTTCGAGGAGGGCTTTTGCGCTGGGAGCCATAAAAGCCATTGAGTTTATTCATGACAAGGTCGGATATTATGAAATGAGCGACGTATTGAATCTTCACAAGGTTTTGGAGGATTATATTGAAAAAGAACAAATAAAAAGAAAGAAGAAATACAAAAAATGCAGAAATGATGTTGAAGAATCACCCGTAAGTGTGGTTTAGTGCTGTGAAGAGTTAAAGAGTGATACATATGTGGTTTTAATAAGCTTTGACACTGTCTGTGTTTCTGTTCTGAATACAAGCTATGGGCATAATGCTCCACAGCTTTATTTTTTTGCGAACTGTATTTTGTAATAATATAAGTTTTTATTGGATAAAAATAATATAGCAGGTACTATCTTGTTTTATGGGGAGTTTGACAGCAAGTGTTTATTATATGTATTCGCAAAAAGAATTCTGTAAAAGAAAGAATTTGCAAGATACTGAAAGGTAAAATAAGAAACTATTTTGTGCTTGTGGTCACATTCTTCATGGGTGTGGCGTTTGTTATGTACAGTGGCAATTTGGCAAGTATGGGTATGAAAAGCAATGAATATAACAAGGGCAATTATGAAGCCCATAAAGCTTACTATGCCGGAACTTACGAATATGGTACTGATTATGATGTTGAGGATGATTTGTATTCTTTGGAATTTGATGATGAGCTTTTAAATGATGAGCTTGAATATCTTGAGGATATCGGAGAGCCCTTTTACTATGAAGACTTGGATAACGATTTTGACAACACCCTTGAAAATCAGGTAAAGAAGGATACTTACGCAGCTTTGGAAAACAAGCTTCGAAAATACATATCAAAATACAACTGTTATTTTGGAATATATTTTGTTGACCTGGAAAGCGGAAAAGAATTTGGTATTAATGACACGGAAGAGTTTTTTGCTGCGAGCACTTTCAAAATTCCTTTGAATTTGTATGTTTATGACATGATAAGAAAAGGAATGCTTGATCCTATGACTTCTTTGGAATATACCGAGGAAGATTTTGAAGGTGGTACAGGAATTATTTGGAATAATGAGTCTTTTGGGAAAACTTTTACCATAAAGGAGCTGCTCAGACTCTCAATAGTATATAGTGACAACGTTGCGGTAAACATGTTGCTTCGATATGTTGGGAAAGCAAATGTCAAGGAATATATGCGCAGGTTGGGCGGAGTCGTGGTTGATGACGGGAAAAATGTGTCATGTCCCAGGGATATGGCGATGTACTTAAAAGAAGTGTATGAACTTTCTGAAAACGGTGACCCCTGGGGCAGGGAACTTGTACAAAACATGATAAACACGAAATTTTACGACCGGCTTCCGGTATTGCTTCCGAAAAACCTAAAAATTGCACACAAAACCGGAAACTATACCGGGGTTGTACATGACGTCGGGATTGTTTATGCCGAAAAGCCGTATATAGTTGTTGTTATGACAAAGAATGTGAAAAACGGACAATCGGCCAATAAAGCAATAGCAAATATTTCAAAAATGATTTACGATTATGTTGTAAAGCAATCGGGAAAAGATCTTGATTAAAAAATTTGGAAACACTGTACATATTGTATGTACAATTAAGGTGATAAAATAAAATGGTATAAGGAAATATTTAAGACCCGTATCCTTTCTATATTATCTGAAGAATATAAACAGAACCGTCTCTATTTATATCTCCTTATACCAAAATATAAAGGGGAGTATAATGTACAAATTCTATTGTATCAGAAATATCAAATTAAGTACAATTTTAAATGGGCGACTTACAGATAAAGTTTGCTGCCTTTGTTGAGTTAATTTTAAATTTCGTCATTTTTCGACATTTTACAACAAATTTGTTTGAAGCAAGAAGACAAAAGAAAAACACTACTATGCAACAGGGGAGAATCGTTCCATACTAGTGTTTTCATGAGAAGTGACTTGTTGTTTTGTTTTTTCTCTATATATTTACCGGTTTTATTAATGATGAGTTTTATAACATGATTCATATAGAGATTTATATAAAATTCTATTCTACAAAACAAATTAAAATCCTTCTTAAAATTCAAAAAAATATTAATTTAAAATTAACTTAATATATTATTAAATTGTAAATAATGCGGCAGGTATTTGGTTTATTGGATAATTTATTATGATATTAAGGTATTTATCTATACACAAAAATATTATAAAATATAGCGGGGGAAATTGAATAAATGTTTATTTTGTTATAAACACTATATAGAATAGGATGTGAAAGGACATGAAGAAGTCTACCGTCAGACTGATTGCATTTATTATGGTTTTGACGTTTTTTATAACTTCGGTGGGTGTTATGACTGCGTCTATTTTTTTAGGAAGGTAGTGGTATAAATTATGGGAAGAATAATAAGTTCTTATATTTTTCCTCATCCTCCTTTGATTGTACCTGAGATTGGCAAGGGAGATGAGAAGGGCGCAATTAAAACTATAGAGGCATGTGAAAAAGCGGCTGAACAAATAAGAAAAGAGAAGCCTTCAACCATTATTCTTACGACTTCCCACGCGCCTTTGTTTGAGGATTATATTTTCATTAATGACCATAAAACGCTGAAAGGCAACTTTTCAAGATTTGGAGCCCGTAAGGTGGAGCTTGGTTTTGAGAATAATTTAAAAATGGTGGAGTCAATTATTGAGTTTGCGAAAAAAGAAGGCTTTGATGCCGGAGGAATCAGCGAAGGTATAGGCAGAAGGTACGGGATTTCCGGGGAACTGGACCATGGAGCGCTGGTGCCTCTTTATTATATAAGCCGGGTGTATTCGGATTTTAAACTTGTTCATGTTGCAATGTCCACACTTACTTTGGAGGAACATTACAAGTTTGGTATGTGCATAGGCGAAGCCGTCAGAAATTCAGATGAAGACGTGGTATTTGTCGCAAGTGGAGATTTGGCACACCGCCTTACCAGTGACGGACCCTATGGCTACAACAAGCATGCCCCGGAATTTGATGAGCTTCTGGTTAAAAGCATCGAAAAGGACGATATTGACAGGATTCTTGATATAGATGACAAGCTTCGGGATGAAGCCGCAGAGTGCGGATTAAGATCCTTTGTAATAATGCTGGGAGCTTTGGACGGATACAGTGTGGTTCCTGAAGTTTACTCTTATGAAGGTCCTTTTGGAGTGGGATATATGGTGGCAAGAATCGGAGTCGGAGCTATGGATTCTTCCCGAAGGATAATTGAAAACAGGAGAAACAAAAGAAAAAAGAGTACCGATCCGTATGTTTCTCTTGCCAAAAGAGCCCTGGAGGCTTATGTAACGGAAGGCAGGGTTTTGGATGATTACAGCGGTCTTCCGGAGGAGATGCTGAATAGTAGAGCCGGAACTTTTGTTTCAATAAAGAAAAAGGGTGAACTTAGGGGCTGTATCGGTACTATCGGGCCGACAAGGGAAAATATAGCAAGTGAGATAGTTCATAATGCAATAAGCGCGGGTACTTCCGATCCCCGGTTCTATCCTGTGAAGCCCTATGAGCTGGATGAGCTTGAATATTCCGTTGATGTTTTAATGGAGCCCGAAGAGATTAATTCCATGGATGAACTGGATGTAGTAAAATATGGGGTGATTGTAAGAGCCGGAAGAAGGACGGGCCTTTTGCTTCCAAACCTTGAAAACGTTAATACTGTAGAGCAGCAGGTATCAATTGCGCTTCAAAAGGCAGGCATAAGTCCAAACGAAAAATACACAATGGAAAGGTTTGAGGTTATAAGGCACAAATGAGGAGTGGTAATATGGAAGCAGCAAAGCCGGCGATGTTTTACGATAAAGGAGAGGATCTAAAAGTACATTGCCGTCTCTGCCCCCACAATTGTACTATAAGTCCCGGAAATTTGGGAGTTTGCAGGGCGCGGAAAAATATTGACGGAGATTTGTATTCTTTAAATTATGGGAAGATTTCTTCCATTGCGCTGGACCCTATAGAAAAAAAGCCCCTGTACAGATTTAAAAGTGGTTCGAAGATATTGTCAATAGGCACTTTTGGATGCAATCTCAAATGTTCTTTTTGCCAGAATTGGGAGATTGCCCATGATAATCCCAGGCTTTATGAAGTGACATCCGAAACTGTTGTCAGCAAGGCAAAGGAGCTTGTATCTGAAGGTAATATAGGGATTGCATATACCTACAACGAACCCACTATATGGTATGAGTTTGTGTATGATACGGCGGTACTTGCAAAAGAGGAAGGCCTTTCAAATGTTTTGGTGACCAACGGATTTATCGGCAGGGAAGCGCTTTTAATGCTGCTTCCTTATATTGATGCCATGAACATAGATGTAAAAGCTTACACAGCCTCTTTTTACAAAAATATATGCGGGGGTGTTTTGGAGAATGTGAAAGAAACTGTGGAGCTGGCGGCCGAAAAATGCCATGTGGAAGTAACCACCCTTGTTATTCCCACATTGAATGACGAGTTAAAAGAAATTTCCGAAATTGCAAAGTGGCTTTCATCCATATCAAGGAAGATACCTCTGCATCTTTCAAGGTATTTTCCAAATTACAAAATGTTGAATATTCCGCCGACACCCAAAGACACTCTGTTTAGAGCGAGGGAAGAAGCACAAAAATATCTGGATTATGTTTATCTTGGCAATGTGTGGTAGAATAACATTTTTGTAATCAATTATTAATTATATTTTTATTAAAAAAAGCTTACATTTATTTAGAAATAAGTTATAATTCTTTTATAAGAAATTTTTAACGTTGGCACTCAGAGTGAGGTTTTCAAATGTTTTTTCTGGTAGGAACAACAAATTTTTGGGATATCATTGCAAATTTGTCAACAAACTTAGATATAAAAAGCCCGTGGGATTTGATAAAGACAATTATAGATATAGGTATAGTGTCATTTGTAATATACAAATTAATAAAACTGATAAGGGAGACACGGGCGTGGCAGCTTATAAAAGGTATTCTTGTTATTGTGATTGCGGCCAGGGCAAGTGAACTGATTGGTTTTAAAACTCTGTCTTTTATACTGAGACTTACCATAGAGTATATGGCTATAATACTTGTGGTACTGTTTCAGCCTGAGTTCAGAAGAGGACTGGAGCAGCTGGGAAGGAGCAGGTTTAGAAATCTTTTCAGCTTTGAAGAAGAAGACAGTACCATTAAAGTAAAGTCGCTGATTGAGGAAATAATAAAGGCCGTAACGGAGATGTCAAGGACCTTTACGGGAGCGCTTATTGTAATTGAAAGAGAAACGAAGTTGGGGGAGATTATCAACTCGGGAATTAACCTGGATTCAAATGTTACCTCCGAGCTTTTGATAAATATTTTCACGCCGAATACGCCTTTACACGACGGTGCCGTAGTAATCAGGGACAACAAGATAAAAGCGGCGGCATGCTTTTTGCCCCTTACGGAAAATCCGAATCTCAGCAAGGAACTGGGGACAAGGCACCGGGCTGCACTTGGCATAAGTGAAGTTTCAGACGCAATTGTTGTGGTGGTTTCCGAAGAGTCCGGAAGGATTTCGGTTGCCCTAAACGGCGGCCTTACCAGGAACTTGACTTCGGATACTTTGAGAAAGGCTTTAAGCAAAAATCTTTTAGATAAAGAGAATCCAAGCAAGAAACTGGGGATATGGAAGGTGAAGGCCAAATGAATGAGTTACTGAAGAAGGATTTAACTTTAAAAATAATCTCTGTCTTTTTCGCCATATTTCTCTGGTTTATTGTTTTGGACAGCTCTAATCCGGTAACCTGGGTTGAATTGAATGTGCCTTTGAAAGTTGAAAATGAAAGTTCACTTAAAGAAAAGGGAATAATGCTTAAGAATGAGAACTTTCCGAGAAATGTTTCCGTCAGTCTAAAGGGAAGAAAAAGCGCTTTTAACAATATAGGTTTAAATGACATTGAGGCAATTGTTGACCTTTCAAAGGTGGAGGATGTTAATACTCAGTTTTTATATGTCAATGTTTATACAAATAAAAAAGGTGTGTCTTTTCAGGGAGTAACACCGAGAGTTGTGGAAATAGAACTGGAAAAACTGGGTGAAAATCCTTTTCCTGTTAATGTAGTTATCACAGGAAAACCGAAGGAAGGCTACACAGTGGTAAAGGCAAATGCAATACCGACAACGGTTTCAATTGAAGCGCCGGACGAAATAATAAATTCCATCGGTGAAGTCAGGGCTTATGTTGATGTTGACAATCTCAGTAACGATATTATTATAAACAAGGAATGTGTGGTTTACAACAAAGAAGGAGAAAAAATAGTTGAGCTGGATAAAAAAATAAGTGTTGACATCAATATTGAAATCGCGAAAGAAGTGCCTATAGTACCGGCCGTAAGGGGGAGACCGGCAAAAAATTACACCGACGGCATACACAGGGTTGTGCCGGAAAAGGCGTGGATTTCGGGACCTTCTGACGTCATTGACCTTATTGACAACTTGAAAACCGAACCTATTGATATTGAAAATATGTCGCAGAGCATGACCAAAATTGTAAATCTCGTTCTGCCGGATGGGGTTCGCCTTGTTGACACTCCAAGAAGTGTTTATGTGGATGTGGTTATTGAGGAACTGGCAGAAAGGGAATTTGTCTTTAACAAGGAAAGCATTGCGTTTGACAATGCAGTAAAAAATAATTCACTTAAGTATGAAATTTTGGATGATGAGATAAAAATAACTTTGACCGGTACCAGACAGGAGTTGAACAAGATTTCGCCTGAGAGTCTCAAGCTTAGCGTTGATGTAGGCGGGCTTTCGGAAGGGGAGTATAAGAGGCCCCTTAACGTGGTTATCCCTGATACTGTGAATCTTTCCGGAAGCTATGATGTTAAAATCAGTGTGAAAAAAACCGGAAGTTAAGTTTAACGAGGTGCAGATGAAACTAATAGTTCGAAATTTAAAACTTTCTTTGGATGAAGATATAGATGCGTTAAAAAAACTTGTTTGTAAAAAAATTAAAGTTAGTGAAAAGGACTTTAAGAATTTCAGGATAGTAAAAGAGTCCATTGATGCGAGGAAAAAACCTTTTATCAATCTTGTCTACTCTGTGATGGTTGAAATTGAAGGCAAAATAAAGGTAAGGGAAAGTACGGACATCAGCATTTTAGAGCAAGAGACGGAAAAGGTTTTGGTTCCTGGCAGCATAAAGCTTAAAAACAGGCCTGTGGTTATCGGCTCAGGTCCTGCAGGTCTGTTTGCAGGGCTTGTTCTGGCCCAAAACGGCTATAGGCCGTTGATTCTCGAACGGGGAGAATGTGTTGAAAAACGCACGCAAATTGTCAACAGGTATTGGACGACCGGCGAGCTTGATCCAGAAACCAATGTACAGTTTGGAGAAGGCGGTGCCGGGACTTTTTCTGACGGAAAACTTACCACCAGGATAAATGACAGGCGCTGCAGTATTGTTTTAGAGGAATTTTACAAATCCGGGGCGCATGAAGAGATTTTATACAAGGCAAAGCCTCATATAGGTTCTGATGTGTTAAAAAAAGTAGTATCAAACATGCGCAACAGGATAATTGAATACGGGGGAGAAGTAAGGTTTAATTCAAAAGTTACTTCAATAATTGTTAAAAACGGAAGTATAACCTCAATTGTGGTAAACGACAAGGAAGAAATACCCTGTGAGGTTGCAGTCCTTGCAATAGGCCATAGTGCAAGGGATACCTTCAAAATGCTTTTTGACAAAGGGGTTGAATTCATACAAAAGCCTTTTTCAATAGGAGTCAGGATTGAACATCCCCAGGAGCTGATTGACAGGGCCCAGTACGGTGAAGCGGCAGGTCATCCCAGACTTGGAGCGGCGGATTACCAGCTGTTTCAAAAACTTGGCGACAGAACCGTGTATTCATTCTGCATGTGTCCGGGAGGCGTTGTTGTGGCATCGGCTTCGGAACCGGGCATGATTGTGACAAACGGAATGAGTGAATTTGCAAGGGACAAGGAAAATGCCAACAGTGCCCTTGTGGTATCAGTGGAACCGGGGGATTTTGGAAGCAGCCATCCCCTGGCCGGTGTTGATTTTCAGAGAAAGTGGGAAAGGCTGGCTTTTGTTGCGGGCGGTTCCTGCAACCGGGCACCGGTGCAGAGGCTTGGGGATTTTATCGAAGGAAGAAAATCCACTTTTTTGGGAACAGTCAAGCCCAGTTATACCGGAGGAACGAATCTTGCCGATATTCATTCCTGTCTTCCGACATTTGTGACGGATTCCATAAAAAAAGCCATACCCTATTTTGATTCCAAAATAAAAGGTTTTGGCATGAAGGATGCCGTTATTACAGGAGTGGAGACCAGGACCTCGTCGCCCGTAAGAATTCCAAGAGGGGACACACTTGAAGCAATTGGCATAAAGGGTTTGTATCCTGCCGGTGAAGGAGCCGGGTATGCGGGCGGAATTGTGAGTGCAGCGGTTGACGGCATTAGAATAGCGGAAAAGATAATAAGTACCTATTCATACGAGTAACTGCATATGAATAATATATTAATGCGTTATCTGAAATTTTTTGCAAATCGGATAACATAAAATGGTTTTTGATATTTGCCTTACTGAATAATATAATATAGTTATTATGAATAATTTATAAATATATTTGTCTGGAAACATTTAATTGAAGTATTTTGTTTTTAAGTTAATAAGTTAAAAAGATGAAATAATTTAGGGGGATGAGTGTATTGGGACGTCTGTTTGGTACTGATGGAGTAAGAGGAGTGGCAAATCTGGAATTAACCGCCGAGCTTGCATATAAATTGGGGCAGGCAGGAGCGTATGTGTTGACTTCTGAGACAAAGCACACACCTAAAATTTTGGTGGGCATGGATACAAGAATATCGGGAGATATGCTGGAGGCTTCCCTTGTTGCAGGATTATGTTCGGTGGGAGCGGAAGTGGCTTGTCTGGGAATAGCTCCTACTCCGACGGTTGCTTATCTTACCAGGTACTATAATGCAGATGCCGGTGTGGTAATTTCTGCTTCCCACAATCCTTACGAGTTTAACGGAATAAAATTCTTCGACAGCAAAGGATATAAACTTTCCGATGCCCTGGAAGAAAGAATAGAATCCATAATTCTTGACAATTCGGAGAAAATTCAACTTCCCACAGGTGAGAAAATAGGAAGGAAAATTGAAATTGAGTCACCGTTGGACGACTATGTAAATTTTATTAAAAGCACTATCAAGGGAGATTTAAAAGGGCTTAAAGTTGCAATTGACTGTGCAAACGGAGCATCATACCAGGTGGCACCCGTTACTTTCTTTGAACTTGGTGCGGATGTCTGTGTTATTAACAACGAGCCTGACGGTGTAAATATTAACAAAGACTGCGGCTCCACTCATATTGAGCAGTTGCAGAAATTTGTAATTGAAAGCGGAGCTGATGTGGGGCTTGCTTTTGACGGGGATGCTGACAGGGTTCTTGCGGTTGACGAGAACGGCAACATGGTTGACGGTGACCAAATCATGGCCATAATCGGCCTTGAGCTAAAAAAACAGGGAAAGCTTACAAACAATACCATTGTAGCTACTGTTATGAGCAATCTTGGACTTGATATAATGGCGAAAAGAGAAGGAATTAACATAGTTAAAACAAAAGTGGGAGACAGATATGTACTGGAAAACATGCTTGAAAACGGGCATGTTTTGGGAGGCGAGCAGTCGGGACATATTATTTTTCTTGAACATAGTACTACAGGAGACGGCATTCTTACGGGAGCACAGCTTCTTAATGTTGTGAAATCTTCCGGTAAAAAGCTTTCCGAACTGGCCTCAATAATGCAGGTGCTTCCTCAGGTATTAATGAATGCCCGGGTAAGCAATCAAAATAAGGAAAAATATCTTGAAGATGAAGTAATATGCGAAATGTGCAAAGAGCTTGAGAATGAGTTCCGGGATGAAGGAAGGGTGCTTATCAGGCCTTCAGGAACGGAACCTCTTGTCAGGGTTATGATAGAGGGTAAGGACAGGGATTATATAGAAAAAAGAGCTCTTGAGCTTGTAAAAGTTATTGAAGAGAGACTTGGTTAGATGATAAATAGATGATAAAATGAAACTTAAACAGAGGAGCAAAAAATGATAAAAATTAAATAATTTAAGTTGATTATACTACAACGGCGTAATATATTATAATATGCCTGTTGTTGTATAAATAAAAGAAGTTTTGGACAGGGAAATCTTGTTCATTATGTGCCACGAAAGGGGGATAGTGGTTTAGGCCATAATGAATTTATAGAAAAAGCGCCAGCACGTGTTTTAACCACGTGGACGAGGAGAAGGAGGTCACCGGTAATTTTTCAATCGGTGAGTTATCGAGTTTTCGGCGGAAACCTTCCGGTTGTCACGACCGTCAGGGTCCTACAAAGACTCGCAGGCAACTGCGGTACAAAAGGGATCTGAGTGAATTTTCCTGTCTAAGATGATAGCCACTTTTTTTGTCTTTTTTCGGTTGTACCTGAAAAATAACATAAAACTGTAAAGGAGAGATATCTGTGTGTGGAATAGTTGGTTATATAGGTAGCAGAGATGCAGCACCTATACTTCTGAACGGGCTTAAAAAGCTTGAGTACAGGGGCTATGACTCTGCCGGAGTGGCAATTTTAGACAATGGAAATATAAAAGTGGTAAAGTGCAAAGGAAGACTTGAAAAATTGGAGGAAAAGGTGAACTGCGACGCACCGGTAGGAAATATCGGAATAGGTCATACCCGTTGGGCAACTCACGGAGAGCCGAATGATCTGAATTCCCATCCTCATATAAGCAGTTCAGGCAAAATTGCCGTTGTACATAACGGCATAATTGAAAATTATCTCGAATTGAAAGAGTTCCTTGCGGCGGAGGGTTATGAATTTGTATCGGACACTGATACAGAGGTTGTGGCGCATCTTATAGATTACCACTATCATGGTGATATAGTTCAGGCTGTTATCACCTCTATAAATGAAATTGAGGGGTCTTATGCATTGGGGGTCCTTTGCAGAGATTATCCTGACAAATTTGTTGCCGCCCGAAAAGACAGTCCGCTTATCGTCGGCCTTGGAAACGGCGAGAATTTTATTGCTTCTGATATTCCTGCAATACTTGAATACACAAGGGATGTATATATTTTGGAAGATAAAGAAATTGTACTTTTGAGTGACAAGGAAGTCAAGGTGTTTAACAACCATGGTTTGGCGGTACAGAAGAAAGTGTTCAAGGTAAATTGGGATGTTGCTTCGGCGGAAAAGGCAGGCTACGAACATTTCATGATGAAAGAAATGTGTGAGGAGCCTAAAGTGGTAAGAGACACTGTAAATCCGAGAATAAAAGACGGCAATATAGTACTGGACAACATCAGGATTACTGCTGAAGATTTGAAAAATATAAGGAAAATTTTCATTGTTGCATGCGGCACCGCATATCATGCTGGGGTTGTCGGAAAATATATAATTGAAAAGCTGGCAAGAATTCCGGTAGAGGTGGATGTTGCATCGGAATTCAGATACAGAGATCCTCTTATAAGCGACAAGGATTTGGTAATTATAATAAGTCAGTCGGGCGAGACCATTGACACATTGTTTGCATTAAGGGAATCAAAGAAAAAAGGGGCAAGGGTTCTGTCCATTGTAAATGTTGTGGGAAGTTCGATTGCAAGAGAGTCGGATGATGTTCTTTATACCTGGGCAGGTCCGGAAATTGCCGTGGCGTCCACAAAGGCATACAACACCCAGCTCTCGGCATTGTACCTTATAGCCCTGGATTTTGCATATAAACTGGGCAGAATAGACAGGGATTATTACAGTAAAGTGATAGAAGAATTAAAGGCTGTTCCCCGGGAAATAGAAAAAGTTTTGGCCAACAGGGATATAATACAGAAATTTGCATCACAGCACTATAATGCAAAGAGTATTTTCTTTATCGGAAGAGGCCTTGATTATGCCCTGTCCATGGAGGGTTCGCTGAAGCTTAAGGAAATTTCCTATATTCACTCTGAGGCCTATGCCGGGGGAGAGTTGAAACACGGTACCATTGCTCTTATTGAGGAGGGTACGCTGGTAGTTTGTCCTGTGACTCAGGACAACCTCGTGGAAAAGATGATAAGCAATATCAGGGAAGTAAAGGCCAGAGGGGCGGTTGTCCTTGCGATAGCAAAGGAGAGCAACAAGCAAGTGTGCAAGGTTGCCGACGTGGTTGTTACCATACCGGATGTTGATTCGTTTATTGCTCCGATAGTGGCGGTGACACCTCTGCAATTGTTTGCCTATTACATGGCTTTGCAGAAGGGTTGTGACGTTGATAAGCCCAGAAATCTTGCCAAGAGTGTGACTGTGGAGTAGGGGCGGGGGAAATAAACTTCACTTGTGTATAATTCAAATAAAGTTGACTCCATTAAAATAAAGTTCGCTCTATAAAAATAAAGTTCGTTCCAAAATCCCGTAGTAGATGCAGGAGAAATCTTCATTTGCTGCGGGGTTTGCTTTTTTTACAGGGGAAGGGGCTAAGGTGTAAGGGTTAAGGTTGTTAGGGTTAAGGAGTAAGGAATAAGGCTAAAGGTATTGATTTTAAAGGGATTGAGAGTACTATATTGATTTAAATATTGATACCAGGATTGATAAAAAGCATTAGAAAAAGCACATGAGAAAATGCAACCTTATGCCTTTTTCCTTTCACCTTATCCCTATTCGGAACCGACTTTATTTTAAAAATTGCTATAAGGATTAAGGAAAAAGTGTTAATAAATGGAATAGAAATATGAGATTTTAGAGCGGACTTTATTATCTGGAAGAGATTAGGAGAATAGGGTTAAGACTAGAAGGCATAAGGGTTTGAGGGAAAGTGGTTTGGAGCAGAGTTTATTTTAAATATACATAGTTAGGGGTATGGATTTTTAGGTAAAAGGAACAAGAGAAATGAAATGAATAATAAAGTCGACTCTGTGATAATAAAGTTGTTCCATAAATAAAATAAAGTTATTCCAAGAATAGATTCTTATGTTCTTGGTTAATTCCGTGAACTTGTATGTTTGATGAATGGGATAAAATTAAGATGTTCTGTAAAATAGGTAATTGAATTTAATGGAAAAATGGAGGAGAAAAAGTAAATAAAGTTGTTCTTTTTACAGGGAAAAGGGATAAGGAAAGAAAAATATAATCCTTTGTAATCTGCATGATAAGTAGATTACAAAGGATTTATTTATAAAAAGGATGCATAACTTAATTCCTTATACCTTGTATCTTAATCCCGTTCCGAAGGAATGACTTTATTTTAATCTGAACGACTTTAATTGATGTTTACACAGAAGGCAAGAAAAAAGAGATAGTAATGGATATGATTTGATAATAAGATATAGGTTGAAATTACTTATTTTGATAAAATTTTTTGTATGAATTTTCAATAAAATAATAGATTTTGCTTGTGGAAAATGAAGGAAATTAAAAAAATATATCAAATATTATATATAAATGTGTTCATATAACTAATTTAGTAAATGTGAGGGTTTTAAAATGGATGAAAAATCTTTTGCCTCCGAAATCCTAAAAAAAACGATAGATAAACTAAATTCACTGGAAGATTGGACTGAAGAGTATAGTAGAACTTTCAAAGTGTCAACGCCGGAATATTTTTGACCCTCAATCGCCGGTTAAAAATTGACCCAATCGCCGGTTTCCAACCGCCATCTTTTTACGGTCGTTTTTCTTCTTTGCCAACGATTATCTATACTGGGATGCCGGCCGACGGCGCGATTTTGACGCCGCTTTTTAACCTGTTTTTTAGCCTGTAGCTTTCACCTCTGATGTTTATGATATGTGCGTGATGCAGTAACCTGTCCAGTATTGCTGTAGCTATTACTGTGTCGCTCATTAGCTCACCCCATTCTCCAAAGGATTTATTGCTGGTAAGGATTATACTGCCATTTTCATATCTTTCACATATTACTCTAAAAAGCAGCTCTGCTGATGCTCGATCTAATTGCATATAACCTACTTCATCGATAATCAGTATGTCAGGCCGGGTATATACACGCCATCTACGATCTAGCCTATCTTGTTCTGCTGCCCTTTTTAAGTCTGCTATGAGATGTGCCAGGTCGGCATAATATACAGTCATTCCCGATCTTAGCGCTTGCATCGCAAGACCTACCGCAAGATGAGTCTTGCCTACACCGGGAGGCCCTAAAAAAATCACGTTCTCCGCCCTTGCAACAAAAGCAAGCGTTGATAATTCTTTGATCTGCTTTGTATCTATGCTTGGCTGGAAGCTGAATTCAAACTCTTCCAGTGTCTTTCTGTGAGGCAGCCTTGACAGTTTAAGCCTTGTTTCTTCACTGCGCCGCCTCTTTTCCTGTATCTCGGTTTCTAAAAGCTCATTCAAAAACGTAAGATACGTAGCTTCTTTATGCAATGAATCTTCAAGCTTTGCGTCCAAAAGCTCGGATGCTGTATTCAGCCCAAGCTCAGAAAGAATGTTGCGAGCATGCTCAAGTTCAACCATTGGATATCACCCCCGCCAACACATCGTACACGCTTAAGGAGCGTATCTCGACTGCCTCTGCTTCTTTTTTCCTGGCAAAGGGAAGTGGTACTGCAATACCACCTCTTTCGGCAAGTCCCTGGTACTGGCCTTTAGCCCATACGATCCGGCTTGATACATGCTCCATCTTGTGGCATGCTATTCTTACCTCGCCATAATAGGCTTCAAAGCGATCACCGCATACTCTGACCCTGACCTCTCTTCCGCTGTACTGCCATGGTATCCCATATTTAACACCGTCGTAGCTTACTAAACCATCCTTCGTTACTTTCCTTGTTTCCCATCTGTATTTATCCCTGACAGCTTTATACGGCAGAGCCAGAAGAGGTTCTTTCCTTAAGGCTTCAAGTGGTATTTCTCCGGTAGTTCCGTGAACTTTGCTATCTGCCTTCCTGCACCATTCAAGAGCCTGCCGGTTTAAATCATCCAGATCCTTAAACTGCCTTCCCGGCAGAAAGTTATCCTTCACATAGTTTACCAGCCGTTCAACTTTCCCTTTTGTCTGGGGTTTCCTCGCTCGGCATACCTTTGGTACGAAACCCATGTCTGAAGCAAAGTCTTCAAACCTGCTATTCCATATCGGCTTCCCAGCCTCGCTGCCGTCTATTACAGTCTTCATTCTGTCGGTCAGAACTGTTTCCGGAACACCGCCGTAATACTCGAA
>ENA-OWPA01000636-OWPA01000636.1-bioreactor-metagenome-genome-assembly--contig:-NODE-636-length-40715-cov-36.841995_pt1 | contig 40715 bp, 32 predicted proteins | sample MGYA00238139_ERZ651803 | MGnify/ENA primary metagenome ERZ651803 (study PRJEB26909, sample SAMN07631231) | bioreactor metagenome | isolation source: Switchgrass digestor | place: USA: Dartmouth... | reverse complement strand
CATGGTAGATAGGCCGGGGGTGTAAGCGTGGTAACACGTTGAGCTGACCGGTACTAATAGGTCGAGGGCTTGACCAAAAACAGTTCTTTGAGGTGGAAGGATAACTCAACGGAAAGCGGAGTGAACTCGTTATACAGTTTTGAGGGTGCTATGGAGCATCCGGAAGAAATCTGGTGGCTATAACGGAGAGGAAACACCTGTTCCCATTCCGAACACAGAAGTTAAGCTCTCCAGTGCAGAAGATACTTGGCTGGAAACGGCCTGGGAAAATATGTCGCTGCCAGATTTATATCAGAGCCCTGAGCTGTTCGCTCAGGGCTTTGTTCGTATTGGATCCCAAAGGTAAGAAGTTGGATGATGGAATAAAATGCTTTCAAAGGCATGCCGGCAATATCTAACCTCTTACCAACAATTTTTTGTCTCTATGTCTTTGCGAGGTGCGAAGCGACGAAGCAATCTCAGTTGCATCCTGGTTGCCTGCGAAGCTTTAGGAGATTGCCACGCCCCGCTAACGCGGCGCTCGCAATGACATGTCTGGTTTATGAGAGGATAAAATCGCCGCGCTGTGCTGATGCTTCGCACATAATGACATCACGGGTATGGTTTTGCGGGTGTTGTGTTATTACTGCGCAACGCTTGCGCTCGGCCAGCGATCACATTTCTACATGATGGGCTTCTACAGCTATTCCTGAATGTCCTTTAAAGCTGTAATAATACTTTCAGCCGGTGAGAATCTATCGATCATCCACTTACCCGAATAGTTGGTGAGAATCATAGTGCCGGTCAATGTTACATTCATGCTCCGGTTATTTTGAAGGTCTACTCGTACCTCTGCTGTATAATGATAAACCGGATTATTATCTTGTGTATTGTTTAGCCTGTTTACCTTGCTTCTTTGAAGAGATATCTCACATCGATACTGTTGAACGGCTTTCTCTAATTCCAGGATAATTCTGCTTGCTACTAATTGGTCATAGGCTTTTTTGCTTATCAGTTTATTGTATTTTTGCGCATATAACATATCTAATACCTCGAAATTGCCCTCGGAAAGTTGCAGGTATGTATCAGAGGATTTTGTGTTGTAATAAATATCCAAGAAAGCTTTGATAGTATTTATCTGCTTTATCTGAGGCAAGAGCAGAAAAAATACCATGACGATACATAAAGCAAATATGCTCAGAAGTATAATCACTTTGGCTCTAAAATTCATAATTATATAACCTCATCATCACATTAATATGAAAAACGATAGCCATCCATACGATTATCCGGGCAATATCCGACGTAATCAGCATCAAAACATGCACCATATATATTGATAGGCTCATCATATATCTTATAAGCCCAAGTCCCTATTGGCTCATAATAAGGATACGTGGGATCACCTTCAGTAGCCAAAACTAAATAGCAGTTCTTACATTGCCAACATGGTGAGCCGATAAGAAGCCAAGAATCATTATAGCTTACCAAAGCGATTCCTCTCGACTTCATATCATGATATGGTTTCCCGCTACATACTTCATATACCTCAGGTTTCACAATTATCGGATCGATTACAACGTTTTTATAAGGTGGATTGGCATAGACCTGAGATATTAGTAGAGACAAGATGAACAGTACTAAGGCAAATAGTCTTAATTTCTTCATAAATAGCTCCTCCTTAAACTTAATATTGTATAATCCAAGTATATCGTAGAACCAGATACAAAAAAGTAAAATGCAACAAATCAAGATTTAAATGTAATAAGTGCATAATGAAAACTTTATAGCAAAATACGATGGTTGAACACTTCATCGTGAATTAACAGCAGAAAACGATGTCTTCCCTTTGAAGCGTGACCATGTGCTGATTGCTTTGGTATAATAGAGAACCGATAGTGTATAGGAATGCATGAAACGAAAGATCTTATACAACAGCATATGGCTTCATAAGGAGGACTCATGCCGAAGGAAGAATTACTGGTTCATCCCTTTCCGCCCATTTTCGATAAAAACTCAAGGATCCTCATACTGGGCACCATACCCTCTGTGGCATCACGGCAGAACCAATTCTATTACGGGCATCCGCAGAACCGGTTCTGGAAGGTACTTTCAGCTGTTCTCGAAACCCGTCTGCCGGAGACCATCCAGGAGAAAAAGGAACTCCTTTTGAGCCATGGCATCGCCCTGTGGGATGTCCTGGCAAGCTGCCGGATTGAACTCTCAAAAGACAGTTCCATCAGGGAACCTGTGGCCAATGATTTCAGCCCGATTCTGGAAAACGCCCGGATATGTGCCGTCTACGCAAACGGCAAGACCGCGGGCAACCTCTACCGGAAGCTGGCGTATCCCCGAACCGGCATTCCCTGTACCATCCTTCCTTCCACCAGCCCGGCCAATGCCATTTATCATCTGGATAAACTGACAGAGGCATGGATGGTTATCAGAGAAAACCTGTAACCGATTGAAAGAACCGGACCAAAAATTGTTTTAAAGTGTAATAATATGGTAAATGGTATTTAAAGGTTAGATGAATTGGTTGTTACAGGGGGAGTTGCAATGAATCAACAAGGGATGCTCGTCAGGAATGAGATCGAGGCTAACCGGTTCACTGCAAAAGTAATGCTTGCCTCGGTCATTTTTGTTATTCTGTTTCTCTTGTTAAAGCTGTTCGGCATGTTTGTTATTTCCCTGGAGACCATGGTTCTGGCCCTTGGCCTTTCAACACTTTTTCTGCTGATACCTTGGTTCATTGTTCTCATTCTCAAAAGGCAGGATGGCTGGGTCAAGTATGCCATTGTTACATCAGCCGTTATGGCGGTATTTATGGTTTTCAGCATACTGTCCCATAATGTAATCCTTTTATACAGCTATCCTGTGGCAATTGCCAGTCTGTATTTCTCAAAGCGCCTTTGCTCCTATACTGTTGCATTGACTCTTATCCTCCTGTCAATCGGTCAGATATTGAGTTTTTACATAGGTGTTCCGGACGGCAACCTTCCCGCAATCAGCAGGTTGATCGTTTCTGGTATTATTCCAAGAGCAATCGAATTTCTGATCATTTCTTTTATATCCATTGCTCTGGCTACCCGGACCTACAAAATGCTTGAGAATCTTATGAGTGCGGAAGAACAGGCTGAGCTTCTGAGGAAGACCCTCGACATGACCCAGAAAGCCAGGGAAGTGTCCAACTCTCTTGTGGAGTCGGTACACCAGCTATCGGTGGTCATCGACAATACCACACAGGCCAATGAGCAGATAGCCGGGAATACGCAGAAAATCTCCTCAGCCTCAAAAAGCACTGTCCAGTATATGAACGATGCCATCGAAATGGTTTCGCGGATATCACGGACCATCAGCCGTATTGCCGATGAAGGGAACGAGATAGCCGCCATATCCCAGGAAGTCAGGACCTACAATGAAAAAAGCGGCGCTGTGCTGCGTCAGGTGATGCAGGAAATGGATTCAATAGCAAAGGCGACAAAAGAGAGCCGGGAGACGATAGCCCGGCTGTTGGAAAAATCGGAAGAGATCAAGCGATTTGTTCAGACCATCACCGGCATTTCGCAGCAAACCAATTTGCTTGCGCTGAACGCTTCCATTGAATCGGCCCGTGCCGGAGAACAAGGGAAGGGCTTTGCGGTGGTAGCCACCGAGATTCGCGCGTTGGCGGAGCAGTCCCAGAAAGCGGCAAAGGACATCGCTGTTCTGATTGAGCAAATCACGGGAGATACAGAAAAAGCTTCAGGTGCAATGGAAGTCTGCTCGGATCTGGTTCAGAACGGTTTATCCCTGATCCGCGATGCAGGCAGCACATTTGGCCTGTTATCCGAATCGGGAAAGAAAATGCATTTCAAAATTAAAGAAGTCGGGGAGGCCACAAGAGAGGCAGCCGAAGAAAGCAGCAAAATGGTAGGCCTCGTGGAAGACGTAAGGGAACTCAGCAACAAGAACCTTGACGAACTGCAGGAAATAGCGGCTGCTACCGAAGAGCAGCTGGCTTCGATGCAGCAGGTTGCTTCATCGGTTGGTTGCATCGAAAATATGTCAAAAGTTCTCCTGGATTCGGTGGCGCAATAGTCTGAGCTTCCCAGCAGAATCCGGTATGACCGGCTCATATTGGCCTATAGATTGCCTGTATAGACATATTTCAGATGTTCCCTGGCGATATCGACCAGGGAATATATTTTTTCAGGCGGAGTGGGAGGCCTGTCCAGCATTTTATACCTTGGGAAAAAGCGCGACAGGTGCAGGGGAATATCCGGGCTCACAGAGGCCAGCCATGCGGCAAGTGCCTCCATCTCTTCCTCGCTGTCGTTGAGTCCGGGTATGATGAGCGTTGTGACTTCCACATGGCAGGACGCGGCTGCGGCAGCAATGGTTTCCTTCACAGGCTCGGAAAGCCCGCCACATACCTTTCTGTAAAACGCATCCCGAAAGCTTTTCAGGTCGATGTTGAACGCATCGATAAAGGGCAGAAGCTCTTGGAGAGGCTCACGGCTGATATACCCGTTGGTCACCACAACATTTTTCAGGCCTTTCTCATGGGCCAGCCGGCTGCAATCGTAAACATATTCATAGTCGATCAGGGGCTCGTTATAGGTATACGCGATACCGATATTGCCTTCAGGAACAAATTCCAGGGCTTTGTCCACCAGAACATCCGGCGAAACATAAACCGAATCTGGCCGCCTGCCATGGAAAGACGCCTGGTCATTATCCATCACGCTGCTTAAGGAAATGGTATGGTTCTGGCAAAAGCGGCATCGGAAATTGCAGCCGTAGCTTCCCGCCGAAAGGATGAACGATCCGGGATGGAACCTGGCCAGGGGCTTTTTCTCGATGGGATCAAGCGCCAGGGCGGTGATTTGGCCATAGCTTGACGCGATGAGGGTTCCTCCGTCGTTATGCCTGACGCCGCAAATCCCTGCATGACCGGGACGAATCACGCAGCAGTGAGGGCATAGGCGGCACCGAACCATGGCATTATCAAGCTTTTCGTAATACATCGCAGGATGGTTTGACGTGCTTGCCATAGGCGCCTCCACAAGTTTCCGGTTTATTTATGTCGTACCACTTCAAAGCGTTCGAGGGTATAGGGTTCACCCTTGCGGATGCCGGCTTTCTGCATGGCGATTTCAACCTGCTGCTCCACCGTGTCCACGCCTTCCAGGTTGGGAAGGAGCAAACCTCGCTTGTAGCCTGAAGTGACAATGACCCCGTAGCGGATCACATCCAACTCACTGGTATCCTTAACGGGTTCCGGCTTTCCGAGGACGTCTACGCTGTAAACCAAATCATCCAGTTCATACTCCCTGACCGGGATGAACCGGGGATCCTCCGTTCCGGCACTGATGGCATTCTGGATGATTTCCTCGGCAATACAGGAACAAGTGGGGGCAATGGTTCCGATACATCCCCGAAGCTGCCCATGCTTTTTCAGGGATACGAAGACTCCGGCCCGCTCTTCCAGCATTTCGCGGGGCAGTCCATCCGGAACAGGGATGCGTTTGCCTGTACGGATATAGGTTTCAAGGGTTTGCCTGGCCAGGGCGACGTAGGGGTCCTCGCTTTCCCTGATTTCCTTCAGCTTCCGGGAGCGTGCACGCTCATATCTTCCAAGGAGATCACGGTCAGGGTTGGGCTGACCGATATTGACTTCGGCTACCATGTAACCCACACCGAAGGGTCCCTCATAGGAGTGAACGGCTGTTGAGATGTCCAACCCGTTGAGGGCTCCGGCCATCATGATGAAGGACCTGAGGCCGCATTCGCCGGCCCGGCTGCAAAGCTTTTCATCCATGTTCAGTAACTTTTCAAAATCGGCGTCCCGGACAACCTCCACCAGAAGTTTGTCAAACTTGGGACCATGGGGATCAAAGCCATAGGGCCCGTCGTCTTTCAGCCTGTGGGAAAGGTCTCCGCTTGCAACAAAGACAGTGCGTCGGTTTGATTCGGCAACGGCATCGGCAATGCATTGGCCGAATTTGTAAAGATCCAGGGCCGGCAAACCGGCAATGGAAATCCGGATCAGTTTAAACCGCTGGTATTCATTGGCGATGAAATAGAGGGGCACCAGGGCGCCATGATCAAGAAAGGCTTCGGTTTGTCCCAGGGTGCCTGCGTCGATTCCGGCAGCGTTAGCTTTTTGGACAATATCCTCCAACACCTGGATGTCGTTTTGGAATGACAGTTTGACGCCGGATGCGCCAAAAGCCCTGAAATCCCCTTTCAGAATCGTATCGGGCGAGATGTGGATATAATCCCCGTAAACCGTACCATGGGGAGTGGTTATGATGATGAGATCGGGAGCCAAATCCCGAATCTGCCTGGCAATGGTCTTATAAGCATTTATGGTGGCGCTTGCAGGAGCCTCCTGTCCTTTGCCCACCTCTGGAATAATGATGGGCGGATGCGGCACCATATAGGCTTTGATGATTTCTCCCATAACGAACACCCCGGCTTTCTAATGTCATACCTGAATTTATATTCAAAATTCATCCTTATTATATCAATTCACACAAGGGTCATACAAATCGTACCAGTGCTTCAAAGGCGCTTATAAACCCCCATACCTTCGGAGAGAATACGTTTGGACAAAAAGAGAAAAAACGCGGCCGACCGTCAAATGTTTTCAGAAAGGACGGGAAATCTGCTTGAAAAGACTATGCGCCATCCTTTTTCTTGTCTTCATGATGATGCTGGGGTCCATCCTTCCCAATCCGTTGGCCAGCGGAGGAAAGTCCATCAACCAAAATCGGCAAGCCGAACCGGATGCCATACCGGCACCGTCCGGCGCCGCATTGGAGCGAACAGTGCCCAATACCCCGGACAGAATCAGGATGTCTTTCAGTGAAGAGAGAGCCGTCGACATGAGCGAAGTTTCAGAATCAATTAGAACCACTGATAACAACAAGTCCATCGCCGCCGGGAATACCGATAGTCCGGGAACGGATAAACCTCTGAACGGTAGGGTTATCTGCATCGATCCCGGCCATCAGTCGGTCATGATCCTGAAAAAGGTGCCTGTCGCACCCGGGGAATCCAGAACCGTTTGGGATTTTTCCATAGGCACAAGAGGCGCGGCGACAGGCATCTATGAATACACGATGGCGCTCAAGGTTGCAAAAAAGCTGAGAACGGCGCTGGAAGAACTGGGGGCACGTGTCGTCCTCACCCGGGAAAGGGATGACGAACCGGTAGGGAATGTCGAGCGGGCTGAAATAGCCAATGACGCCAAAGCGGATGCCTTTATCCGGATCCATTGCGATGGATCGGACATTCCGGAAGCCCGGGGGATATCGGTGCTCTATCCCGGCGACAGGTATATCGATGACATCGACATGCTTGAAAAAAGTACGGTTTTGTCAGAAGTACTGCTGGAGGAGACGGTTAAGGCCACCGGGGCCAAAAGCAGGGGTCTCGTCGAGCGGAATGACCAGGCGGCATTCAACTACTGCAAGGTTCCCTGTACCCTGATCGAGATGGGATTTTTGACCAATCCGGAAGAGGACAGGCTTCTCAATTCCGAAAGCTATCAGGAAAAACTGGTCCAGGGCATGGTCAATGGGATTACCAGGTATTTCAGTGAGACCGAATGACTTCATGGGCAGGAAATAGTAGCATGTACCAATAATGACCGTGAAAACTGGGGCATACAATGATATGGGCGGCACCCTTTGGGCAATGACCTGCTCCATTGAATGTTTCGTTGAGGTGGTCGGAATGAGCGATATGTCGGCAAAAACGGCTTCCGAACCGGGGACGGCCGAAGAGAAGGTGGTATGCTGCGAGATGCGGATCAGTCCCAACGGTACATATGAAGTGTATAAAGCGCCATCGGCGGCTTTGGCAAAAGCGTTCCTCAGTAAAAAAAACCTCTCGGGTTCCGATGCCCATATCATCGTTGAAACGCCTGAGGGCAACTGGTGCGTGGATTCCGAAGGGATTTACCTGGAAAAGCTGCTCCCGTTCCAGCTGTCCCCTGAGCAAGCCCAATGCCGGGGACAGATCAAGGCGCCCCCTTCTCCTCTGGGACTAAAATTGGCCGCAATGGGACTCTCGGATAATTTCACAGCCCATGTGAAATGCGGCAAATGCGGACACACCTGGCTTGACGGCTTGCGCTACAAGAACAGGACCCTGGTCAAATGCCCCCAATGCCAGGCTCTTAATGTGGTGGACAGCAGGCGGTACAGCTACACTTCCCGTTTTCCGAAGGCTTGTGACAACCCGGTCTCATCGAAACGGGCTGCTCGGATGAAAAGGGATTGAAACAGTCCATTGCTTGAAATATGATAAATAAAGCATGGCTGGAATTGATGCGTTCCCGAAACATAATGCAAATCTGCCCGGCCAGAACGGATGAAAAGGACCGAACAAACCGAAGGATGTGTTTGAATGAAACTGTCATTCAGGGTATTGGAGGATGATTTATCCATTTGCAGGTTTTTGCCCGATGCATCGGTACCGGACTGGGTATGGACCAGCCGGTTTTATTCCATCACCAAAACCGATAATGAATTGTCCATCGTGGCATCAAGCCGGTCTGTACCTAAGGATGAGCATGTACCTTGCGAAAGCCATTTCCGGGCAATTGGCATGGAAGGAACCCTGGATTTTTCCCTTATAGGAATATTGGCGGAGATCGGTTCATTACTGGCCCAAAAGGGTATCAGCATCTTCGCCATATCCACCTATGATACCGATTATATCCTGGTCGGAAGCCAGGATCTTAAGAAGGCAGTTTTTACGCTCAGAGAAGCGGGCCATACCGTCATGTGGGATGAAGAAGCGGTTTGATACACAGCCGGGGCGCGGCCTGTACCAGGGGGCTCTTCCATAGCCAAATGAGACAACCATGAACCCGACGCCTGTCCAAATCATATCATGAACTAAGATTCGACACCGAAAGGGAGGGAGGTTCATGATACGGATAGGCGGCGTGAGGATTCATGATGCGTCCGACATCGGGCGTTACAGGCAAGGCAGCGTGGAACGGCAGGTTCTTGATACTTTGTTCAACAGTAGACATACTTACGATTATGCGTCGGTTAAGGAACTGGAATTCGAGCTTGAACTGAGGGAAAAGATTGTGCGGGCGGCAGAGCGGCTTAATGCCACCCGGTTTGGATTCGAGGTCTTCAAGGAATCAAGATGCAATCCAAATTACTGGACAAGAACGCCCGAAGGTGGCTTTATGATCCGATCGGACGTCAGTCCCTATGCGGCTATCAGGGATTTTTACGCCAACAGCCATCTCTACGGCACCGAATGCTCCACGGCAATCGTCATCGTATTCTACCTGGCATTGACCGAAATACTACCCGAGAGGCTATTCAACAGACTCTTTTCAGATATCTATCTCATGAACTGGAAATATCTTGACAAAGATCTGGGAATGCGTTCCTATGAAAACCTACCCGATTATCTTCCCGGTGATTGCCGCTATGTCAAAAATCCTGATGTGAATCCCGAGACCATGGAATGGCAAGGTGAAAACACCATTCAGCTTCTTAACGGCTATCATTGGGGACATGGCATAGGCATTCGGACCATCCCGGCGATCATCAGCATTTTGAACAGGCACAGAAAACCCGGCGCAACCCGTTCGGCCTACCTGATGGATCTGGCCATCAGGCCGGGCTATAAATACCTGTATCGGGCACTCCAGCAGTTCCAGGGCGGATAAAACAGCCAATACGGCGGCAAAAGGCACAAAAGGCTCCCGGCTATTTTCACGATAACCGGGAGTTTCATGTGAAGGCCAGAAAAAAGACCTCAGCCGAAAACGATGTTCCGGGAAGTCTTCAAAGTGAACCCAGGGAAAGGGATGGCTTCATGATTGTTTCAAGCTGTCCAGCAGCCGCAGGTAGTAGTTTGATTCGCGCCAGACATGATCGGCCAACAAGGGAGGAATGACGGACCTGATCCGGCATTGCAGCAATCCCTCTGTGGCAGCTTTCTTAAATGCGCTGATCCCTTCGGTGGCTGAGATGCTGTTCTGGAGGATTTGCCTTGCGGTAGCAGCAGTGCATCCCATCGACAGTCTGTCAAATGTCATTGCAGTTGCCCGGGCGGTTTCCTTCAGCTTTTCTTCCGTTGGATCCAGCATCCCGTCAATGAATTGGGCATGTTCTTTCATGATATGGTTCCAGAGGTTAAGCTCATCGCACTGGTTTACCGGAGGAAGGCTTCGTTGCAGCAGGGATTCCAGCATCTTCATGTAGTATTCGGCTTCATGGTCCACGTGATGCAGCAACGCCGGATACACGTACATGAAGATACGGCACTCCAGTCTCATGTCGTAAAGCTTCTTCTGGAAAGCAATGACTTCTTTCAGCAGGTTGTAGGACCTTCGGTTAATCTCGTCCATGATGCTTTCCGGCCACTCCGGGCGATAGGACCTGGCGGTATTGCCCAGGTTATATTCAGCCTTGGTGATTTCGGTGCTCAGGCTTGCACCTGTCAGCATGACGTTTATCTCTTCTGCCCGCAAGGTATAAGGTGTGACGAGGACATTGGACTGGATAACTTGTTCCGGTATAACGCCGGTGGCATAGTAGACCGAATGTCCCAGAAGCTGTTCGAATCCTCTTTTCAGCGCATTGGCCTCCTGGATGAGCAGGCTTTCAACCGGCGGCAGGCTGGTCTCGAAAAAGAAGAGATGTTCCTTCATGATCCTCTGGAAAAACAGGTTGGTTTCCAGGGAAACTCTGACAAACTCCTGACCTGACAGCAAAGCAATTCCCTCTTGTTCCTTATATTGCCTGATAACATCATATTTCGGCTGAGGGAAAACGTGACGGGTGCGGAAAAGCCCGGGATGAGATTCGCTCCGAATCCCCGGACAGGAATGCAACGCTCAGTCCGGAACCACGGGATCGATCATTCTGTATACCCTGAAATAATCGTTGAGCTCCTGATCCTTTCTCACCGCGGAGCGATTTGCATGAAGGAGTTTGACAATGTTGTACACATCGATCCATATCTGGTTTACACCGTCCTTCTGGCTCTCGTCAAAGATGAGCTGCATGCCGAAATGGAGATGCGGCGTTTTGATGTTGTTGACATTCTCTTTCCTGCTGTATCCGGTCATGCCCATGTATCCGATCACATCGCCGGCGATGACAATGTCGCCCTCGGCCAGGCTGTTGTTGAAGGGGTGATTTTTCCTGAGGTGAGCGTAATAATAATACCTTTTGCCGTCAAGGCTCCTGATACCGATACGCCAGCCGCCGTACTGATTCCAGCCCATCACCTCGATCCTTCCCGTTTCCACGGCGATAATAGGCGTGCCTACGGAACCCAGCAGATCATTGCCAAGATGCTTTCTTTTGAAACCGTAGGAGCGGCTGTCACCAAAGTCATCATAATGACCGTAACTGTATCCCTTTGCGATGGGGGAGAAGGCCTTCAGACCATACTTTTTGACGAACTTCTTCTGGCCCGGATTGTCGGGATCGTCCACCTCGATTTCGAATTCCCCGACAAAACCGCCCAAAACGGCCGTATAAGCTTCCAGGTAGTAATCGTAATATTTCATGTCGCCTGCTATCTGCTCCATGGTTTGTCCTTCATTCAGTTTATTCACCACATTCTCCAGGTCGGCCTTCTTGTACCGTTTGAAATTGCCGCCATATTTTGCGGCCAGGTAGGCCAGAAGCTCAATCCAGTTCAGTTTGACCTCTTTACCATAGGAGTTGATATCCAGTTTCAAGGTTTCCTTAAGCACGGAGTATGGTACGGTGAAATCCACCCATTTGATATAGCGCTTCTCGGTCTCTTCATTGTAAGCGTAGAGTGAAGCCGGGCCCGTTGTGAGGTTGATCACGACGACAGAAACCATCAAGAGCGCAAGAACAGCGGCAGCATATCGAAGCAGTGTGCTTTTCCTGACAACAACCAGCAAACTATCACCTTCGTGCAAACCCTTCCTTTTCATATTAAGCATATTTGCCCGAATGCCAATTATGTCACCGAATCGGACGAACAAGCCAAGGCTTATCCGACAAAATGAATTATCGTTTGAAAGTATTTCAATTCCGCCGTTGCCGGTGCACGAACAATATAGTTCTCTTGTTGACATTGAATTATTCAAAGGATCAATATCAAAAGCACACTACGCCTTTGATGCCATACCTGCGTTTGCTCGACGTATACGGATTTCAAAGAATCACCAAGAAATACATTGACATGTTTTCTTGAACAGATAATTATAGAAATAAAAAGATGGGGTCTTGAGGAAGAACCAATTGTATATCCGGTGCTGACCAAAGAGGGTCAGAATATCGGTTATGTTCAGCTTGTTAAAACCGAAGAGGGCTGGGAAGTCGGATATCATATTGCAAAACAATATACCGGGAACGGGTATGCAACAGAAGCTGTACGGACTTTTTTGCCTTATATCACCGCCCTAAAAAACATTGATCGGGTTTTTGACATCTGTCTGGAAGAAAATGTCGCATCGGTGAGAGTTATGGAAAAGTGCGGCTTTGAGAATCTTTTCATTGGTGAAGGTTTGTATCAGAACGAAACTCGTCGTATCGTGAAGTACATTTGGAAGAGATAGATTTAATCGACATCGTCTATGCTTTGACGTAAAGAGCAATAAGCAAATCTTCTGAATCTTGAGAACAGTGGATATGATAGTAAATGCGATGAGATGTTGATATTAACTGTTATGAATTTATGCCACGAAAAAAAGGAAGGGGCAGGGAGTGGAAACTCTCTGCCCTTTAGTTTACTGTTACAGGATGATGGAAACGGTATGATCCTTTCCGTCGGTCATGAGCGGAACCATGTTGGATGGAAGCTTCTGACCGTCAAACTCCACGACGGAAGAACCGGATATCCGCTTGAAACCGGCGCCTTTCCTGATGGTCACATGGTAGCGCGCCCGTCCTGTATTCAGGGTATAGCGCAGTTCTTCCTCCTCAGGCCTCAGAATGGGTTCAAACAGGATGCCCTGACTGGTGTATTCGACGCCGAAGGCGCTCATCAAGGTCAGAATGAGCCAGGTTGAGGTACCGCTGAGCATGGGACCGATGTTCTCGCCGGTCTCGCTATTGTTGTACTGGGTACAGAACCTGGGATTGCCGCAGATTTCAAAGGGACTCTTCATGGTCCTGAAGGGAACGGTGATGTCGATCATCCACCAGGCTTCCTCGGCGAGCCTCTGTGCCAGCGCAGGGTCCTTAACCCGCTTTGCAGCCTTGAACATGGCGCTGGTGGCCATCATGCACGCATGCTTGAATACGCCGCCGTTCTCCCTGTCGCCGGGGAAGTAATGGTCGGTGGCGCTGATGTTGGTGATGGGGCCCAGGTCGGAAGGGGAAACCAGCTTCAAACCATAGGGCGTTTTGAGGGTCTTGTCCACCACATCCAGCATGAGGCCTATCTGCTCGTCGGTGGCCGTATCGCTGAGTATGGACCAGCTGAAGGAGTTCAGGAAGAACACGCCGTCGATGTTGGGATCGATGGAGAACCCATCGCCCTTGGCACCAAGATAGGTGTACTTTCCATCGGGGTAACGATTGATCAGGACGCGTGCGAAATAGTTTTCCTTCCAGGCGTGGGTCTGGATCTTGCCGGCGAGTTCCTGGCTGGAGTTTTCAAAATAGGCCTTGAACTCGGCATCACCCCTCAATCCGGCAAGAACGGCCGCCTCGTCCAGAGCCAGCTTCAAAAGGAATGCATTCATGACGCTTTCCGAGAAATCGCTCTTGAAAGGCTCGTTAGGATTTCCGCTCTTTGCGATCTGCTCTTTATACAGCTTTTCTTTGGTGATGCCGTCGATGGCGTCGGGATCCACCTGGAGCGTGTCGTTCCAGTCGGCCCGATCGATAAGCGGCAGGCCGTGTCTGCCGATGGATACGCGCAGGGAATAATGGATGATGGCCTTGATGGTCTCATAGATGGGGCGAACTTTACCATCGGTACCTGCGATGGGGCAGGTCTCGTCCAGGAAACCGATGTCTCCCGTCAGGCTGATATAGCGGTAAACCGCCTGAATAAACCAGAGGGCGTCATCGGACCATTTGCCCGGCTCCTTGCCCACCCAGAAAAAGTTATGGTAAGCATAGCCGAACTCGAAAACCATGCTGCACCATTCTTTCAAAAGCTGCTTTACAAAGTCCGACAGGCCCATGGCCACAAAGTAGTACATGGAGGCGAAGATATCCTGGATCTCCCGGAACCCGATTTCCCTGTAACCCTTCTGGGTCTGGCAGAAGGATCGGGATACAAAGGTCTGGTACAGCACCTGGAAGGGGAGGTTTTTGTTGAAATAGGTGTTCATAATGTCGTTGGAGGACTGAAGCTGGATGAAGCTGCTGTAATCATCCAGGAACTTCCTGTTCTTTTCAAAGGCCTCTTCCAGGGCGCCGGGGACAGCGAAGGTATCGCAAAGCGCTTTGATCTCGCTGACATAGGTATCGTGGTAGTTGTATTCCGGATTGGTCTTGTCGGATACCATGCCGGTGAAATTGTCGATAACCCGGGTTTCGCCCTTGCCCAGAGAGACTGTGGCTGCCACGGCAAAGAATCCGGGACCCTTGCGGCTCAGCCTGTTGGAAAGCCGCGTCAGCCCCTGGGGATCGTGCAGGCTTCCGACACCGACAAACTCGTTGTAGTCGGTGCAGAATTCCGTGGGATAGGATACGGAATTGCCGTTACGGACCATCATCACATGGAAACGCTGATCCGAATGGGTATAGGGTGGATAATAATCCGGGCCGATTGCCATGATGGAGCCGTCCTCGTTCCGGAGCACCCTGCCTTGCATGATGATATTGGTGTAGAGCACATCCTCCCATTGTCCCATGGGGTTGAAGTTGCCGAACATGCCCGTATACACCAGCTTGAGCTTTCTGTCTTGGCCCGAGTGATTGACGATCTCTATCCTCTGGACCTCGGTTGCCAAGGGCAGCCCCTTGTACTGGGGAAGAATAAAGATGAGACGGCGGATCTCAAGGCCGCATTTTGTCTTATAGATAATCCTGGTATGATTCCGGGAATGAATGCACTTTGCATCAAGGATATTGGGATGGGCGGGTTCGGCGGAATAGAAGATCTTCTGGTTGTTCTCCACCAGGTAGAATTGCCTGTTGGCGGGGAAACCGTTTTCTTCCTGTCGCATATCCCAACGGGTGGCAAGAACCTGGGAAGCGGCGTGGGACCTGAAGCTACCGCCGCCAAACCGGTCCACCACGCTTTTGGGGGTTGTCTGAAGGGCACTGGGGAAACCGACACGGTTGCCCAGTAGGAGATTCACATAGAAATGCGGGCCCGGCGCGGGAGAACGCAAGTCTATCACATGTTCGCCCGCTTCATTCAGATAGCCGGCCCATTTGTCCGCATCTTTCAGAATATCATACAGCGTCTGCCGCAGGTTCTGGGGTAAAACGGGTTCTGTGACCACATTCCCCATGGCCTGATAAAGGCTTATGCCATCGGGTTTCAATTGGATTAGCACCGAATACCCCTTTTCAACCAATTGGTTGAGGAACTCAGCAACTTCCTGTTTTTTCAGGATTTCAATGACGGCAGGGGCTTTGAACTTCAAGCCGGAAACCGCTATGACGCCCTTATAGGAACTGTCACTGAATACCGCGTCAATAACATCTTGTGATGAAACCTGATTTGGAAACAGGTTCTTCGTCAGATCAGCAGGAGTGATTGTTACCTTTCTGGACACAATCTCCTTAACCATGGGGAGCACCTCCGATTGTTATGTAAGTCTTATTCAGAGCGAGAGAAACCGCGTTTACAAAGCCATCATACCATAGACAATTACCAGATTCAAGAAACAGGATGACCTGTATCAAAAAGTTGTCCGGCTGCATAAAGATAAAGTAGGGGCATGTCCCCGGCATCAAGGTAATAAAATATAAGCCTTGTCACTCCTGTTCATGATATGTTTGCATCTGACAAACGGAATTCGGCAAGGAACATTGAGGAGAGACACGGGAATACCCGCCAGGGGAAAGTTATAGGCGCATGCCGCGGTCCTTCATCAGCCTTCACATCAATACTCTCCCTGATGCTCCAAGTCCGGTCAGACAGATTGCCTCTGCGAAAAGCAGAGGCCTTTTTCAATGGTCTATGTCGGACTGGCTCCACCATAATCATAAACCCCGGCGCATTTATGACGCCGGGGTTATTCTTTGACTGAATTATGGTTGGGAAATCCGTTCATGCCAGGGGTTCCAGATCTCACGGCAAGCCGGATCCGTCATTTACCGTTGTTCTTCGGCTTTACCACGACGAACTCGGTATAGTTTTCATCGCAGTCCTGGATATCGGCAACCAGAATTTCCAGCCTGTTGAGCCGTGCGGCGGTAGCGCTGGCAATGGCGGCCGAGCATTTGTCGTCGAGGGCGCGCACGGCCTGGGCTGCCGCCGAAGTGGTGGAGCAGGGAATGATGCGGCATTCCGGAAGCGTTTTCAGGAATTCCTTGCACTGCTCCAGCGCCTTGTCCTTGGAGTAGATCTTCCTGATGCTTTTCAGATCGGTGCCGGATGGAGCCACCAGGTTCTGCCGGACTTTCAGCTTCAGCCGATCCGTAATCTCCAGATTATACTGCTCAATCAGTTCCAGAGCCTCTGTGACCTTCCCGGCCAACGTGTTTTCAACAGGCAGGACGCCGGCGTCCGCTTTCCTGAGGGTTACCGCTTCACAGACATCCTCAAAGCGCTCGAGTCCAACCATGGCGGATGTTGGAAAGAGCTTTTCGGCTGCTTCAAAGGAAAAGGAGCCCGGCGTGCCGGCATAGGCCACCGTATGGCCCAGCGGGATGTCCCTGCCTTCAAGCCGGGCATATTCCCTGAGCTTGGGCATGATATAAGCGAATTCGTCGGGCGTGATGGACTGGGGACCGTCCGAAAGCGCCGCCATGGGATTGTTGTGCACCTCGATGATGAGTCCGTCGGCGCCCACCGCCACGGCCGCCTTGGACAAGGGCTCCACCATCCAGGACAGGCCACAGCCGTGGCTGGGGTCCACCAAGACCGGAAGATGGCTCATCCGCTTGAGAGCGGGAACAGCGCTTAAGTCCAGCGTGTTCCTGGTATAATTTTCAAAAGTCCGGATCCCGCGCTCGCAGAGGATTACATTCTGGTTGCCTTCGCTCATGATATACTCGCAGGCCATGAGGAGTTCTTCCAAGGTGTTTGAGAAGCCGCGCTTGAGCAGGATGGGTTTTTTCAGGCGACCCAACTCTTTTAGCAGCTCAAAGTTCTGCATATTCCTTGCGCCGACCTGGATGAGGTCCACATACTGTTCAAAAAGCTCGATGTAATTCGGATTGGTAATCTCCGAAACGATGGGAAGACCGGCAGCCTCGCCCGCCCGCTTCAGCAGCACGAGCCCTTCTGCCCGAAGACCCTGGAAGGAATAAGGGGAGGTTCTGGGCTTGAAAGCGCCGCCCCTGAGCATGGAAGCGCCTGCCTTTTTGACCTGCAGGGCCACCTGGGTGATCTGGTCCTCGCTTTCCACCGAACAAGGACCGGCGATGACCACCAGATCCTTACCGCCGACCAATACATTGCCTACCTTGATGACGGTATTTTCAGGATGAAATTTGCGGTTGGCCTTTTTGAAAGGCTCCTGGACCTTCAGGACTTTCTCCACGACTTCATGCATGGAAAGCTCATCTGCCGAAAGTCCAGATGTGTCCCCGACCAGGCCCAGTACGGTCTTCTCGCTGCCGTAGATGGGAGAGACCACAAGACCCTGGCTCTCAATCCATTTTTTCAATGCTTCAACTTTTGCCTCGTCTGCACCTTGTTTCAATACGATGATCATAACAACCCTCCTGTTTTGGTCCTGCGCAAGTCCGGGCGGATTGGGCGCTTCCGTTTTAGGGTGGCTTTGGCTGTAACTAAAAAGCCTTCGCCCCACTCTATGGGACGAAGGCTATAGCTTTCGCGGTACCACCCAAATTCACCACGTTATACGTGGTGCACTCATTGCCGGATACGGGATGTTTCATCCGATATCCTGCCCTTGTAACGGTGAGCTTTCCGCACTTGCCTACTAATCCTGCCGGACATTCAGCGCGTGTGCTCAAGGGAGAACTTCAGCGGTTATGATGCTTGAAACCACTCTCAGTCCATGATGGTTTCTCCCTGTAAGTCATAAGTCGCTTACTTTTCCCTCTCATCGCATCGCGATATTGATGAATTTAATGTATAGTATGCAGAAAAAAATGACTTTGTCAATACCCTTTTTATTTTTTACTGTGGAGTACAAGACTCGTCAGGATGATGATTCCCGCGTATCCCATAGAGGGGTAGAAGTATCTGACCAGGTTTGAGAATCCCAGCAGGCTGAACAGGAAAGCACACAGGGCGGTGACAATGATCAGAAACCGCGTGTCCGATCGCCCGAATTGGGCAAGGCGTGCCGAAAAGCCGTAGAGATTTCCCACGGCGGTTGTGTATATCTCTGCCAGCAGCACGATGCAATAAAAGCTCTGGACAATGGGAGAGATTTTTCCTGCGATATAGAGCATGGGCACCTCCAGAGAGGCACTGGCAACAAAATGGTGACGAAGGGCAAAAAACAAGGCGCAGGCACCGAGTCCGAGTCCGATTCCACCAAGGACCGCACCGGTAACGATGGCTTTTCGATCTTTTGCCCGGGCTCCCAGCGGTCCGAGTATGCCAAAGGAGGTGACGGTGTTATAGGATGTGTAGAGAATGGCCGACCAAAGCCAATTCCTGAGAAAGCCAATATTGGGAGCCACGCTTTTTACGGGCATTTCATCCGGCGCTATGGACAGGGAGGCCATACCGACGCCTATGGCTGTCATGAGGAGAAAAGGTACAACCAGGCTGATAGCGTTGACAATGCCGTTAAATCCCGAAAGAACCGTCAGAATGGTCAACCCCGCCATCAGAGAGCCTCCCAGCAGGGGATGGAGGCCGAACTGCTGTGACATGAGGGCGCCGGACCCGGCAAACATGGCCGAAAGCGTGCCAAACAGGAAAATGGAAATAAGCATGTCGGAAAAGGCACCCAGCATCTTTCCGGAGATGGCACCGACAATGTCCATATGGGATTCGGCATCAATACGGCTTCCCAGATCCATAATCATGTAACCGAAGAGAATAAACAGAACGGTTACCACCAAAAGACCAACCAAACCGGCATTTCCAAAAAAGACGAAGAACTGGAGAACCTCCTGGCCCGATGCAAATCCGGCTCCTACAACCGTGCCGATATAGGTTCCGGCGACCTTCAACGCGGAAACACTACGCTTTTTTGCCATTGCAGCTCCTGCTTTCAGCCGTCTAGTAAAGCATATCTCCTGTCGGCGGAAATTAGCACAAAATTTGATCAGACATATAAAGCCCTGCCGTGTATGATTTGGATATAAATGTTAAAAACTTAACGGTAAGCAATATTTTACTGACAAACATGCCATAATATTTCAATAGCTGTCAAAACAGGCCCCTTCAAGCCGGGTTGAAATATGGGGCTGTTTGTAATAAAATATCAGACATGTTTGTCAGAAAATGACTGAAGTGATGCGGAAACAACAAAACATTTAAGTGATGCGAGGTTGAGAAATGACGGTAAAGCCAAATGAAAATAAGCTCTGGAACAGGGATTTTTCATTGCTGTGGCAGGGGCAGCTGGTGTCCGATCTGGGGCAAGCCGCATTCACGGTTATTCTCGGATTCTGGGTGCTGGATGTCACCGATTCGACAGCCATCATGGGCATTATCCTGGCGTGTTTCACGCTTCCCCGGGTATTGTTCGGACCTTTCGCGGGGGCCTTTGCCGACAGGGCCAACAAGCGACTGCTGATCGTTTTCTCAGACCTGCTCAGGGGCATCTTTTTTGTGGGCATGGGCGCTTTGATTCTGACGAATAACTTTCCGTTCTGGCTCATCTATCCCTTTGCTTTGATCATCAGCTTTTTTGGTGCCTTTTTCACACCGGCCATCAATGCGTCGGTACCCGAAATCGTCCATAAAAACAACCTGTCCCGTGCCAATTCGGCACGAGGTATTTCACAGACCGCCTCGAACCTGGTGGGGAACGCATTCGGAGGCTTCCTCTATTCCAGGATTTCAGGACCCGTATTCTTTGTCATCAACGGCATATGCTTCATCTATTCGGCCATTTCCGAAATATTTATCAGAATCCCCCATGTGAAGCGAAACAAAACCATCAGGAACATTGTTCAGGATATGACCGAAGGCTTTAAATATGCATGGAACATCAAGGGGATCAAAATCCTCCTGGGCACCGGTATGTTCATCAACTTCTTCGTGACCATGGGCGTTACGTTACTCCAGCCCCTGTTCAAGTACACGGAAGGCTTTGGGGTTGAAAGGTACGGCATTGCCATGGGATCGCTGATGCTGGGTGCCATACTTGGGATGCTGTTCCTTTCGGTGTACAGAATAAAACCAGAAAGGCGTTTCACCTTTTACAAGCTAGCCACGTATATGATGATCGTTTGCATGCTGGTTGCCGGATTTACGAAAAACTTTATGGTCATTGTGGCCATGGCGTTCTTGGCGGGCTTTTTCAACAGCTTCATCAGCGTCATTACCCAGACCGTCATGCAAATCACTGTTTCCAAGGAGAACCGGGGTAAGGTGTTCGGCATCCAGGCTACCATCTATGAAGGGCTTTCCCCGCTGGCCATGTCCCTAAGCGGAATTGTTGCCCATTTTGCCGGAGTCCGTCCCACCATCATCGGATCCTTTATGCTGGCGGCTCTTGTGGTCATACCTACCCTGTTCAACAAGACCTTCGGCAGCTTCATGAACAGCGACGGAAGCGCCTGCCAACACGAGCAGGCCCTGATGGGTTCGGCGCCTGCCAATGAGGGCTGAGCGACTGATGCATATTCTTCTTGCCCGGAAATCCTGCAAGCCGTATAATGATGTTGTTCCATATAGTGGCATTTGGTTCTCAGTCTGCCAAGGGAAACAAGATTCACAGGTAAAGGAATGGGTAAGATGGTAAGCACGGCTGCATATGAACCTTTTCTGAAATTCAAGTATCCCTTCAGAGTTCATCAGAAAATGATTCTGGACCGGTTCGAACAGGAGGTCCGCAAAAAGGAGCCGAACCAGCCCCTAAGGTTTCATGTGGTCGCTCCGCCCGGCTCGGGAAAGACCATCATCGGCATCGAGCTGGCTATCCGTCTGAAAAAACCATCTCTGATCGTCTGTCCCAACACGGCCATCCAGGGCCAGTGGGTCAAGAAGGTGGAACTGTTCATTCCGGAAGACAGCGGGGTTCGTCCGGAAGAGATTGTAACCGCCCAGTCGGACCAGCCGAGGTTCATCAATGTGTTGACCTATCAGATCCTGAGTATCCCGGAAGATGCGGGAGAGACCATCATCGAGCTGGCGGAAGGCTTCTGGGCCCAGGCCGTGAGCCAGGCTCAGCATATTGAGATTGAGGAAGCGCGTGCCAGGATTTCCGCCATGAAATCCTCCAATCCTGCCCAATACAAAAAAGAACTGTCGAAATACACCAAGGCGATACGGAACGGCAAGCTCCTGGACAGCCAGGCAGCCCGGTCCGGCGACAAGGACAGCCTGATCAACGTGCTGCATCCGGGAACCAGGGAGCTTCTGATCAAGCTCAGGGATTTCGGTGTAAAGACCGTCATCTTTGATGAATGCCATCATCTCCAGACCTATTGGGCGGCGGTCATGAAGAACATCCTTGAGTGGATGGGGATCGAGAACATCATCGGCCTTACGGCAACGCCGCCCCTGGATGAAAGGCCTGATATCCTCCAGAATTATACCAATCTTCTTGGTCCCATAGATTTTGAAATACCCACACCGGCCGTGGTCAAGGATGGTATGCTGGCGCCGTACCAGGACATGACCTATTTCTGCATCCCTGAACAGCAGGAAATGGCTTACCTGAGCAATTGCCATCACAAGTTCCACAACCTCGTGGAGCAGTTCAAGGCCCCGGACAGCGACTTCTGCCAATGGATGAAATCCCGGATCATTGAGCGAAAACTGGCGGACGGCACCCAGAGGGAATGGCGCAAGCTGTTTGCGGCCCGCCCCGATTTTTCGGTGGCCGGTGTCAAATACCTGATGCGGGCCGGAGTCAGGATTCCTCACGATATTACCCTGACCAGCGAAATGGCCGGGGATCTGACCATTGAGGAATGGGCCATGCTCATCGAGGACTATGCCCTCAACCGCCTGAAGGTCAGCGGGGAGGAAAGCCATAAGACTTTATATGACAACATCCGGGATGCCCTGTACACCCTGGGGTTCATCCTCACGGAAAAAGGCATCCGTACATATATTTCGCCCCTGGACCGGGTTTTGTCCTACAGCAGGAGCAAGCTTAAGGCCGTCAAGGACATCATCCGGCATGAAATGCGCTGCATGGGGGACAGGATCAGGGTGGCCGTGGTTACCGATTTTGAATACTCCAACGCTCTTTCCCTCACCAAACTGGACAATGTGCTGGACGAGGAATGCGGCGGCGCCATAAGCGTCATCAAGGAACTGGTCACAGACGAGGAACTGGATATGCTGAACCCCGTGATGGTGACCGGCAGGAGCCTCCTGTGCGATGATGATATCGCCGAATCCTACCTGGAACAGTTCCATAAATGGGCCAAGGCACATGGTTATGACATCAACCTGACCATGAAGCCGGTGTATGATGGAAGGCTCTATGAGATTATAGGCAGCGGCAGGGACTGGAATACCAAATCGGCTATCCTGTTCACCACAAGCCTGTTGGAGAAGGGCATCACCAAGTGCATCGTGGGAACCCGTGGCCTTTTGGGCGAAGGCTGGGATTCGGTCAGCCTCAATACCCTGATTGACCTGTGCTGCGCGGCAACCTATGCATCGGTCAACCAGCTGCGCGGAAGAAGCATCCGAAAGGACGAGAACTATCCCAGGAAGCTGGCCAACAACTGGGATGTGGTGGCCTTTGCCCCCGGGCTTGAGAAAGGCATCAATGACCTGAAAAGGCTTCAGAAAAAGCATCGGCAGTTTTACAGCATCTGTGAGGACGGACAAATCCAGAAGGGTGTGGCCCATATCGATCCGTCCCTGGCCTTCATGACCGACCTTAATGCCGAGACCATCAACCGGCTCAATGAAAAGATGATGGCCAGGGCTGCGGAGCGGGAGAGCCAGTATGACAAATGGCGCATCGGCGAAAAATTTGCCAACATCGAACAGGACAGCGTGGAATTCACCATGGAACGAACGGTTGTGCCCTGCGATACCGGGGTGTTCACCATCCATTCGGCAAACCTCAGGGGAAAAGCCGCGGCCAACAAGTTTAAGGGAGGAGCCGCCGCGCTGGCCTTGCTGGCCGCCATAGCCACGGCCGGGGTGAGCATACCGGCTGCCCTTGCCCTGGGAGCGGTTTCCGCGCTTTTCATACGCTCGTCAATCAAGGGTACAGGCAAAGCGGCAGAGTACAGCCGCAAGCATGTTTTGAGCATGGACAGCCTGGAATTTGCCAGAAGGTTCGGCCTCTGCCTGTTCCATGCTCTGCAGGATGCGGGCCTGATAAGCAGGACGCTCCTTGAAAAGCACCTGAATATCTCCGCGCGAGAAGATGGTTCCGTACGCATCTTCCTTGACGCATCCTCCGAGGAATCGGCCCTGTTTGCCAAATCCTTCGATGAACTTCTAAGCCCCATCATGAACCAGCGTTATGCGGTTCCCCGGTATGAAACGGCGGTGCCCGACAGCCGAAACGACCTGGCAGCCATCAATGCCGGGCTTAAACCCGGAAATGCCATGGTTGCAGCGTGGCATCCTGTTCCCGATGTTCTGGGTGTCAACAAGGAAAAGGCCGAGATTTTCAAAAAGCACTGGAACCGCTGGGTGAGCAGAGGGGAACTGGTGTACCTCAAGAGCGCCGAGGGAGAAAGGATCATCGAACAGTATGGCATGAGCAATACGCTGGGAATTAAGAAACAGATGGCCAGTTTCTGGCGATAATTTAATAAATTACAAGCATAACCTTGCTCCATTCAAAATTATTGTGTTTTTTTTAACAATAATTTATGGATTTATATTGAAAAATATTCACAGAATAAGGTAGAATAATTAAGGCCGTATAACAAGCTGTACACAGTATTCTAACTTCAAAAGGAGTTGTTAAGTATGGGCATGATGAATAAGATGACAGTAGCCGATATCGATCTGAAAGGCAAAAAAGTAATCGCACGTGTAGACTTTAACGTACCACTGGACGCGGAAGGGAATATCACAGACGATAAGCGCATCAGAGCAGCACTTCCCACCATCCGTTACATCCTCGAGCAGGGTGCGAGCCTGATTCTGGTATCCCATCTGGGAAGGCCCAAGGAAGGTCCCGATCCCAAGTACAGCATGAAGCCTGCAGCCAAGCGCCTGAGCGAACTCCTCGGTAAGGAAGTTATCCTCGCGGCCGATGTCATCGGTGAGGATGCCAAGGCCAAGGCGGCTGCCCTGAAGCCGGGAGAAATCCTGATGCTGGAAAATGTTCGCTTCCACAAGGAAGAGACCAAGAACGATCCTGCGTTTGCGAAGGAATTGGCTTCCATGGCCGATATCTTTGTAAACGATGCGTTTGGTACCGCCCACAGGGCCCATGCCTCCACAGCAGGACTGGCTGATTATCTGCCTGCCGTAAGCGGTTTCCTGATCAAGAAGGAGATTGAGATCATGGGCAAGGCCCTTGAAAATCCGGACAGGCCCTTTGTCGCCATCCTGGGCGGTGCGAAGGTTTCCGACAAGATCGGCGTGATCGAGAGCCTGCTGGAGAAAGTAGATACCCTCATCATCGGCGGAAGCATGGCTTATACCTTCTTCGTAGCCAAGGGATATTCTGTTGGAACCTCCAAGTATGAGGCTGACAAGGTGGAACTGGCTGCAAACCTTCTGGCCAAGGCTGAAAAGAAGGGCGTTAAGCTGCTGCTCCCCGTAGACAATGTTGTTGGCAAGGAATTCGATCCCAACACCGAAACCCAGGTTGTTGATTCCAATAAGATACCCGACGGCTGGATGGGTCTGGATATCGGTCCCAAGTCCGTCGAGCTGTTCTCCAATGCCATCAAGGACGCCAAGACCGTTGTTTGGAACGGACCGGTTGGCGTTTTCGAAATGGAGAAGTTTGCAGTGGGTACCAGGAAGATCGCCGAAGCTCTGGCCGCTTCTTCCGCTGTGACCATTGTTGGCGGCGGTGACTCTGCTGCGGCCGTTGAACAAATGGGATTCGCCGATAAGATCACCCACATTTCCACCGGCGGCGGCGCTTCCCTTGAATTTCTTGAAGGCAAGGAACTTCCCGGCATTGCCGTGCTGAACGAGAAGAAGTAATCGAATGAAAGGATGAAATACAAATGGCAGAACGTAGAATCATGGCGGCAGGCAACTGGAAAATGAACAAGACCCCGGCCGAGGCCAAGGCTTTTGTTGAGGGCCTGAAGGGGCTGGTTGCAGATGCCAAGTCAGAGGTTGTTGTTGGTGTCCCCTTTGTTTGCATCCCTGCTGTGGTTGAGGCAGCCAAAGGATCAAACATCAAGGTGGCCGCACAGAATGTACATTGGGAGGCAAACGGTGCCTATACCGGCGAAGTTTCCTGCGCCATGCTGAAGGAACTCAATGTGGACTATGTCATCATCGGCCATTCCGAAAGGCGCGAATATTTCGGTGAAACCGACGAAATGGTCAACAAGAAGGCAAGGGCCATCCTGGATGCAGGCATGATACCCATCATCTGCTGCGGCGAGTCCCTCACCCAGAGAGAACAGGGCGTAACTGCCGAGCATGTCAGGTATCAAATCAAGATAGCCCTCCTTGGTTTGTCCGCCGAGGAAGTATCCAGGTTGGTTATCGCCTATGAACCCATCTGGGCCATCGGAACCGGAAAGACAGCCACCACAGAGCAGGCTGAAGAGGTATGCGCCATCATCCGCAAGCTCATCGCAGAGCTTTACGGAAACGATGTGGCCGAGAGGACCCGCATCCTTTATGGCGGAAGCGTGAAGGCTTCCAATGCCGCAGAACTGTTCGCCATGCCCAATATTGACGGCGGCCTGGTGGGCGGCGCCAGCCTGAAGCTGGATGAATTCGAGAAGATCGTTAAGGCATGCTGATTGCCCTACAATAACTGATAATGGGGACGGTTCCCGAATGGAACCGTCCTCGTTGTTAACATACAGGCGCTATATACGGTTTTTGAGACAGGATACAGCAAACATGCCGGGTACATTTTCACATTTGGGGATGGTGCCTGGCATCATGATATGATATAAAAAGACAGATGATAATCATGGACGAGTGACCCGGCAAAGATGGGCCAGGTATCAGGAAGCATCAATCGGAATATGAAACACAATACCCAAATTACAGGAAGGACAGGTAATGCAGATATGCTCAAAAAGAATGGTTATGTAAAAAGCAAAGGACCTCTGTTGATCATTGTGATGGACGGTATCGGCATAACCAGTGTGACCGAAGGCAACGCGGTTGCAGCCGGTTATACGCCTAATCTTGACAAACTGTTCAAAACATGCCCTCACACACTGCTCAAAGCCCACGGTACAGCGGTGGGACTTCCCAGCGATGCCGACATGGGCAATTCCGAAGTAGGCCATAACGCCATCGGCGCAGGCCAGATCTTTTCTCAGGGAGCCAAGCTGGTCACCGAGGCCATAGAGAACGGGAGCATGTTCCAGGGCAAGGGTTGGACCGAGATACGCGACAATTGCCTGAAGAACAATTCCACCCTCCATTTCATCGGGCTGTTCAGCGACGGGAACGTGCATTCCCACATCGACCACCTGAAAGCCATGATCAAGAGGGCGGCCCAGGAGGGCATCAGGAGGGTGCGCGTGCATATCCTTCTGGATGGCCGCGACGTGGGCGAAACTTCCGCTCTGGAATATGTGATTCCCTTTGAGGAATTCATAAGCGGCCTGAGAAGCGATTCCTTCGATGTGCGCATTGCCAGCGGCGGCGGTCGCATGTACATCACCATGGACCGGTACGAAGCCAACTGGGATATGGTGGAGAGAGGCTGGAAGACCCATGTGTTGGGCGAAGGCAGGTATTTCTCCAGCGCCCAGGAAGCCATTGAAACCCTGCGCAAGGAGACAGGCGCCATCGATCAGGATCTGCCGGCCTTTGTGATTGCCGAGGACGGAAAGCCTGTTGGCACTATTGAAGACGGCGACAGCGTGATCTTCTTCAATTTCCGCGGCGACCGGGCCATTGAAATCAGCCGCGCCTTTGAGGAAGAGAACTTCAACAAGTTTGACCGCGTGCGCTATCCCAAGGTAACTTATGCCGGCATGCTGGAATACGACGGGGATCTGCATATTCCCAGCCGTTATCTGGTCAATCCGCCGGCCATCAAGAACACCATGGGCGAATACCTGGCGAGGACGGGCGTGACCCAGCTTGCTATCTCCGAAACCCAGAAGTTCGGCCATGTGACCTATTTCTGGAACGGCAACAACAGCGGTAAATTCAGCGAAGAACTGGAAACCTATATTGAGATTCCTTCCGATATCGTACCCTTCGAGCAAAGGCCCTGGATGAAGGCGGCCGAGATCACCGACAGATTGATCGAAGAGCTGGAAACAGGTAAGTACACCTTTGCCAGGTGCAATTTCGCCAACGGCGATATGGTGGGGCACACAGGCAGCTTCCATGCGGCCCAGATTGCGGTGGAGACGGTGGATCTCTGCCTGGGCAGGATCCTTCCTGTCATTGAAAAGCTCGAAGGTATGGCCTTTATTACGGCCGACCACGGCAACGCCGACGAGATGTATGAACTGGATAAGAACGGGAAGCCAAAGATGGACAAGGATGGCAGGATCAAGGCCAAAACCAGCCATACCCTGAACAAGGTGCCCTTCATCATCTTCGATCCGAAGAACCAGGGGAAATACAGGCTGAAGGAAGGCGAATTCGGACTGGCCAATATTGCCGCAACAGCCGTTAACCTCCTTGGTTATGAGGCGCCTGAGATGTGGGAAAAGAGCATGATTGAATTCCTGTGATCGAAAATACATTGCAATTTGACGAGCTATGGGTTATGATTGAGGAAAGTATCCCTTCCATTCTTTTCCGGGCTGATTCCCCAAAGGGGATCATGCCTGGAAAAGCGATGTGTAGAGTACCTGTTTCGGTTCGGCCCATGTTGCACATAAAAATCATAAACGGAGTCAATTATGCGCATATTATGTATCGACTATGGTGATGCCAGAATCGGCGTCGCCGTGAGTGACCCAATGGGGTGGACCGCTCAGATGCTTGAAACCATTCAATGGCGGGGTGATATCCAGAAGCCGCTTGACAGGATCTGCGAACTGGCCGGACAGTATCAGTGCCCACTGATCGTGGTCGGTTTGCCGAAAAACATGGATGGTTCTTCGGGTTTTCGCGAGGAGAAAACCAGGGAGTTCATGGAACTGCTCAGGGAGCGATTACCCGAAGTAGAGATCAAGCCATGGGATGAGCGGCTCACAACCGTGATGGCCCAGCGTGCCATGCGCGACATGGGTATCAATTCAAGGAAACAGAAGGGGCGGATCGATCAGATGGCAGCCGCCCTCATTCTGCAAAGTTATCTGGATTCAATGCAAAAATAACGGAATACCGGGTGTATTCCAAACTTAAACTGAAGGGAGAATTCATTATGGATTACGAAAACGAAATCATCGAACTGACAGGTGAAGACGGGGATACCATTAAAGCCGAATACCTGGATACAGTCCTGGTGGACGACAACGAATATGTGGTTCTGCTTCCCGTGGATGAGGATGGCTGTGAGGATTGTGACAACTGCGAAGCCGAAGTCATCATCATGAAAATTCAAAAGGACGGGGACGAGGAATACCTGGTTCCGGTAGAGGATGACGATGAACTGGAACGCGCCTTCGAAGCCTTCCAGGAACAGATCGAAGAATACGCCGACGATTACGAGGAGGATGACGAGGAGGATAACCAGTAATCCTTCCGAAGTCCTGAGTTTCTACAAAAGAAAATGAGGTGTACCGGAATATGCTGGGAAAGCGTACGCTGCTGGCCGCAATGATGGCGCTGGCGCTTATTTTCCTGTGTTCATGTGGAGACCGTCAAGCGGATGCCGAGGAAACGCCGACAGCCGAAACACCTGAAATCGTTGAGGTGGAGCCGTCTCCAACGCCCGAGCCGACGGAGACGCCTCCGCCGGACGACGGTTTTGTGGTTCCGGATCCCAACGTGCGGCCGGTAGCGGTCATGATAGACAACCAGGGTGACAGGGTGCTTCCCCAGGGGGGTATCTCACAGGCACAGATCGTTTATGAGATCCTTACCGAAGGCGGTATAACACGCTATATGGCAGTCTTCTGGGATACCATGCCTGACATGATCGGGCCGGTAAGGAGTTCGCGGCATTATTTTCTGGATTTTGCCATGGAATATGATGCCGTCTATACCCATTTTGGCGGAAGCGATTATGCCAAGGCCGATATTAAAAAGCTGGGCATCAACAACATTGACGGACTTGTGCATGGGAACGCCTTCTGGGATATCACCAACGACCCGAAGAACTGGCAGGACTCTTATACTTCAAGGGAACGGATCGAGAAAGAAATAGAACGGCTCAAATATGCCACGACGCCTAAAAAGGAATTCCCATTCAAGTATCATGAGCAAATGACCGTTCCGGAGAACGGGCAGACGGCCGAAGAGATCAGCATCAAATTCGCTTCCTCAGGCAGCAACTGCGGTTATACCTATGATCCGGAGACCCGGTTGTATAAGCGGATTCGTATGGGGAAACCCCATATGGAGCGCAATACCGGAGAGCAGGTGGCGGTACGCAACATCATCATTCTAAAGATGGCGTCGCCGCTCATCCCCAATGATAAATACGGCCGGATCAACCTGAATGATATCGGAACGGGAGAAGGATGGTACATAACAGGCGGAAAAGCCGTAAAGCTTACATGGTCCAAGAAAGCCCGGGATGCCCAAACCGTACTGACATTGGAATCCGGGGAGCCGCTGGTTCTTAACAGGGGACAGACCTGGATCGAGATCGTTCCCAATATGAACAATGTCGAGATCAAATAATTAATATAATTAATAAAAAGAGAGGACGGTGCCGCCCATTCTGAAAGAATGGCCGTGCCGTCCTTTTCATTATGTCATTGAGCCGCCGGTGGGCATCAGCCTGTCGTGGGGCCCGATTTATGGTGCCGGGAGAGTGGTGCGGCTAAAGTTACGATTCCTGGCCGCCTCTCAGGTAATCCAGGATCAAGGCGCCGCAAACAAGCAGGGTCCATGCCCTGAATGTATAGATGATGACCCATTCCACCATCTGCAGTTGGTTCTCAAAAAGGTTATGCCCGGCCTGGGTTGATACCATAAGAAATGCGGAGAAGAGGATACCCGCCAGCAGCAAGAAGGAAGCTATCCTCAGGAGAGATTTGCATCCCTTGTTCATGGAAGTGAGCCGTTTATTGATGATGTTGATATATGCTTGAATCTTTTTTGTTTTTCTCTGCTCGTTCATTTTGGACCCCACATTCTAACCCCATGATGTTATGGTGGATATATTCATTTTACAGGGAATATTCCGTCATTTCAATTGCAATACTTGCCAGTCCCGGGAGACCTTACGCCTTTGTTTTTTGCTGATACCCAATTCTGTCATTGCGAGCGAGCAACCGAGCGTGGCAATCTTTTTTGGGAGCCCGTAAAGCACGGCCGCTGTACTGCACGGTTGCAAAACAGCAAGCTGCCGTCAGATTTAGCTTGATTTATCCAAATCCGTGGTTTATGATTATGAAAAATTAAAAGGAGGTCATACGCCATGCCCCATGTCGTGATCAAGATGTTTCCGGGAAGAACGCAGGAGCAAAAGGAAAAACTGTCGAAGTTGATTACACAGGCTGTGATGGAATCCATCGGCGTTGAGGAAAAGTCCATCTCCATCGCAGTGGAAGAGGTACCGAGGGAAGACTGGGTTGAGCAAGTCTACAAACCGGATATCGAAGGAAAAGCCGATACCCTGTTGAAAAAGCCAGGCTATAATATAGAGGCATTTGAGAAATAAAAAATTGGATTTTTTTGTAGACAATCCGTAATAACTGTGTTATCATATTTGAGACATTTGGAGCGAAGGAGAAAAGGTATGGTGTATGTTGGCTGCATCAAGTTGATTGGACCATATATGCCCGCGCAGGGAAGCGGGGGAGGTATCTTTTCTCTTTCGGGATTGGTATCCAAAAAAATAAGGTATTGTATTCAATAGTAAGACCACGGTCTTACTATTTTTTTAATTCAAAGTGTCGTTAATTTTCATACAAACCCGTTTAAAATCTCCGTTTTCGGCAACGGGTAAGGTGTTGTGCAACAAAAAAACAACTAGAAAGGAAATAGAAAGGAAAGGCGGAAAGAACTATGAAGCTTCGCTCAAAGGATCTTCTGGGTCTTGAGCATCTGGAGCCGGATGAGATTACGCTCATCCTGGATATGGCCAAAGACATGAAAAAAATCGTGCAAAGCAATATGAAACGCGTCAACTACCTTCAGGGACGGAGCGTGATGACGCTTTTCTACGAAAACAGTACGCGGACCCGCGTTTCCTTTGAGCTGGCCGCAAAATACATGGGTGCCCATGCGGTGAACGTTTCAGTGTCCACCAGCAGTGTGGTCAAGGGGGAAACCCTCATCGACACGGGAAAAACCCTGGACGTAATGGGCACCGATGTCGTGGTGATTCGTCATTCCCAGCCGGGAGCTCCGCACCTTCTGGCAAAGAATATCCGCGCTTCAGTGATAAATGCCGGAGATGGGATGCACGAACATCCCACGCAGGCCCTGCTGGACATGTTTACCATGCGGGAGGCAAAGGGCAGTCTTGAAGGGCTGAAGGTGGCCATCATCGGGGATATCATGCACAGCCGGGTGGCCAGAAGCAATATCATCGGGCTGGGCAAGATGGGAGCAAAAGTGCGCATTTTCGCGCCGGCAACCCTACTTCCCATAGGTATTGAGACCATGGGATGCCAAGTCTGCTCAAGCATGGAGGAAGCCGTTTCCGATGCGGATGTGATCATGGGTCTTCGCATCCAGAGGGAGAGGCTCAAAAAAGCCCTGATACCATCCACTGAAGAATATGCCCGGTTTTTCGGACTGGATGTGCGGCACCTGGCAGGCGCTAAGAAGGATGTCCTGGTGATGCACCCGGGACCTGTCAACAGGGGCGTGGAGATGACCTCCCTCCTCATCGATTCGGACCAATCCAAAATCAATGAACAGGTCACCAACGGCGTGGCCGTGCGCATGGCGCTGCTGTATCTTTTGGCCGGGAGGGAAGAACATTGAGAATTTTGATAAAGCATGGAATCATCGTAACCAGGGACAAAACCGAAACCAACAAGGATATCCTGATAGAGGACGGAAAGATCAGCCAAATCGGTGAGGGGCTTAACGAGGCGGCGGACAAGATCATTGACGCAGCCGGGCTTGCCGTGCTTCCCGGGCTGGTGGATGCCCACTGCCATTTAAGAGATCCGGGCTACGAATACAAGGAAGATATCCGGACCGGCTCCATGAGCGCCGCCAAGGGAGGCTTTACCTCCATAGCCTGCATGCCCAACACCAATCCGGTAGTCGATAACGAGAGCATCGTGAGAACCATCATGGATAAAGCCCGCCGCGAAGGCGTGGTCAATATCTATCCCATTGGGGCCATCACCAAGGGCCTTGAAGGGAATGAGCTTTCCGAAATGGGCAGTATGAAGGAAGCCGGCATCGTTGCCGTGTCCGATGACGGAAGGCCTGTCATGCAGGCTTCGGTCATGAAAAAGGCGCTGATCTATGCCGGCGGATTTGGCCTTACCGTCATCTCCCACTGCGAGGATCTCAACCTTGCCGAAGGCGGGAGCATGAATGAGGGAGAAACCTGCACGAAGCTTGGGCTTCACGGCATCCCTTCCGCTGCCGAGGACGTGATGGTTTCCAGGGAGATCATTCTGTCCGAATACACGGGAATGCCCGTACACATCGCCCATGTTTCCACCAGGGGATCCGTAGCGATGATCCGTCAGGCCAAAAAAAGGGGCGTCCGTGTGACCGCCGAAACCTGTCCCCATTACTTCACGCTTACCGAAAAGGCCTGTGAAGGCTACAACACAAACGCCAAGATGAACCCGCCCTTAAGAGCCCGGGAGGATGTGGACGCGGTGATCGAGGGCTTGAGGGATGGCACCATTGACATCATCGCCACCGACCACGCGCCCCACCATTTTGATGAGAAGAACGTGGGGTTTGAGTTGGCGCCAAACGGTATCGTTGGTTTTGAGACCGCGCTTCCCCTTGCACTGACCTACCTGGTCAGGCCGGGCATCTTAACCTTGAACCAGTTGGTGGACAAGATGTCCACAAGACCGGCGGAAATCCTGAAAATCGACAAGGGGGATATTCGTGTTGGTGGCGATGCGGATTTGACCCTGGTAAACCTGGATGAGGAATATATAATAGATCCTGATGAATTTTTATGCAAGAGCAAGAATACGCCCTTTGGTGGGTTCAGAGTTTTCGGTAGAGTAAAATATACTTTCGTTGGCGGAAAGATAGTGTATAATGATAAATAGAAGTGTATAAACATAAAAAAACCATGGACTTCGACTTTCGCACAACGCGGGAAGAGATGAGGAATAAACGCAGAAGGAGATGAAAAGCGGGACATGAATTTTTCAGACAGGCTGGGGAAGGCCATCAGGGAGAAGAACAACCCATCGGTGCTGGGGCTTGATCCCAAGCTGGAATACATCCCGGAATCCATCAAGGAAAAATGTAGGCAGCAGGTGGACAATGCTTTCCAGGCTGCCGCAAGGAGCATCCTGGAGTTCAACAAAAGGCTCATTGATGCCACCTGCGATATCATACCGGCCATCAAACCCCAGGTCGCCTATTATGAGATGTACGGCATAGAGGGGATATGGGCCCTGGAGGAGACCATCGCCTATGGCCGGCAGAAAGGGCTCATTGTTATCGCCGACGGTAAGCGCAACGATATCGGACCTACGGCTGAGGCCTATTCGATGGCCTTCCTGGGAAAGACCGATATCTTCGGGAAAGCCTGCCGGGCTTTCAATGCCGATGCCCTCACGGTTAACGCCTACCTGGGCATCGACGGTATCAAACCCTTCATCGGGGATTGCATGAATGAGAATAAAGGCATATTTGTGCTGGTCAAGACCTCCAATCCGTCATCGGGCCAGCTCCAGGACATGAAGCTGGAGGATGGGCGGAGGGTTTACGAAATGATGGCCGATCTGGTGAGGGAATGGGGTGAACCCCTCATCGGCGAGAATGGCTATTCGTCGATAGGCGCCGTGGTGGGAGCTACCTATCCCGAACAGTTGAAGGAGCTGAGAAAGCGGATGCCGAACGCCTGGATACTGGTACCCGGTTACGGGGCCCAGGGCGGCACGGCACAGGATGTGGCGCACGCCTTCGACAAGAACGGCCTTGGCGCCATCGTGAATGCTTCCCGGAGCCTCATGTGCGCATACAAGCTGGACCGCTGGAAGAACCAGTTCACCCATGAGGAATTCGACAAAGCGGCACGCGCGGAGGCCATCCGCATGCGGGACGATATCCTGTCGGCGCTGTAAGCATCCCCATATGCTAAAACCAAAAAGATTGCCGATCGGCGGAAAAGGTTCAGCAGTTATCCCGGCGTGGTGTAAGCGGGAGGGAATCCCTGCGTGCGCCGGGTGACGATAAATCAATAAAATCTTAAGGGAAAGAAGGTCAGTATGAAAGCGTTTTTGCTGCTTGATGACGGAACACTGTTCGAGGGCAAGGCCATCGGGGCTTCGGGCTCCAGCGTGGGCGAGATTGTATTCAATACCGGTATGACCGGTTATCAGGAGATTCTGACCGATCCGTCCTATGCGGGTCAAATCGTGACGATGACCTACCCCCTCATCGGAAATTACGGAATCAATGACGATGACAATGAATCCAGGAGACCGTGGGTCAAAGGCTTTATCGTCAGGGAACTCTGCGATGAGCCCAGCAACTGGCGCTCAAAACAGACCCTCAACGATTACCTGGTGGAGCATAACATCGTCGGGTTGCAGGGCATTGACACACGGGCCCTCACCAGGATCCTGCGCGAGAAGGGAACCATGAACGGTGTCATATCCACCGATCCAAACTTCAATCCGGATGACTGGAAGGCCGCCATCCATGAGTATACCATTGTAAAGCCCGTCGATGAGGTGACCATCAAGGAACCCATCCATATTGAGGGTACCGGCATGAAGGTGGCATTGATGGATTACGGCACCAAGGCCAACATCATCCGCTCCCTGACCGAACGGAACTGCGATGTGACTATCTTCCCGGCGACGGCCACGGCGGAAGAGGTTCTGTCCATCAATCCGGACGGCATCGTGCTGTCCAACGGCCCGGGAGACCCCAAGGACTGCGAGTTCCAGATCCAGGTGATCAAACAACTCCTGGGGAAGAAGCCCATATTCGGCGTTTGCCTGGGGCATCAGTTGGTGGCACGCGCCTATGGCGGAGACACGACCAAGCTGAAGTACGGGCACAGGGGCTGCAACCATCCGGTGAAGGATCTGAAACAGGGCAGAACCTATATCACTTCCCAGAACCATGGCTATGTGGTTGTGGCTGAGAGCCTGGATCCATCAATAGCCGAGATCAGCCATATCAACATGAACGACGGAACGGTTGAGGGCATCCGTTACCTGGACACGCCCACCTTCACGGTCCAGTTCCATCCGGAGGCATCGCCGGGTCCCGAAGATAACCGCTATCTGTTCGACAATTTCATAAAAACCATGGAAGCACACAAGGGAGGTTCTTAAATGCCTAGAAGACAGGATGTAAAACGCGTACTTGTTATCGGGTCGGGGCCCATTATCATCGGCCAGGCGGCGGAATTCGACTATGCGGGAACCCAGGCCTGCCGGGCCCTTAAAGAGGAAGGAATAGAGACCATACTGGTCAACAGCAACCCGGCCACCATCATGACCGATACGGAAATCGCCAGCAAGGTATATATAGAACCTCTCACAGTGGATGTTGTAAAGAACATAATCCGCAAGGAGAGGCCTGACAGCATCCTGCCCACGCTGGGCGGTCAGACGGGCCTGAACCTGGCCATGGAGCTGGCGGAGTCCGGATTCCTGGACGAAATGGGTGTCAAGCTCCTCGGTACTGCCGTTGAGGCCATCAAGATGGCCGAAGACAGGGAAGAGTTCAAGAACACCATGCTCCGCATCGGCGAGCCCTGCATACCCAGCAAGATTGTCTATAACCTGCAGGACGCCCTGGAGTTTGCCGAAACCATCGGATATCCCGTTGTGGTACGCCCGGCCTATACCCTGGGCGGTACCGGCGGCGGTATAGCCCACGATCCGGAAGAACTGAAGGAGATCGGCTCCAACGGGCTGCGACTTTCCAGGGTGCACCAGGTGCTCATCGAGAAAAGCGTTGCGGGCTGGAAGGAAATCGAGTATGAAGTGATCCGGGATGGCAAGGGCAATGTCATCACGGTTTGTAACATGGAGAACATCGATCCCGTTGGTGTCCATACGGGCGACAGCATCGTTGTGGCGCCTTCCCAGACCCTGTCCCAGAGGGAGTATCAGATGCTCCGCTCGGCATCCCTGAAGATCATATCTGCGCTGGGCATCGAGGGCGGCTGCAATATCCAGTTTGCGCTCCATCCGGACAGCTACGAGTATGCCGTCATCGAGGTCAATCCCCGTGTCAGCCGTTCGTCCGCTTTGGCTTCCAAGGCAACGGGCTACCCGATAGCCAAGGTGGCCACCAAGATAGCCATCGGATACAGCCTGGACGAGATCAAGAACGCGGTGACGGGCAAGACCTATGCCTGCTTTGAGCCCACGCTGGACTATGTGGTCGTGAAGATTCCCAAGTGGCCCTTCGACAAGTTCGTTAAGGCCAAGCGTACCCTGGGCACCCAGATGAAGGCCACCGGCGAGGTCATGGCCATCAGCAACTCCTTCGAGGCGGCGCTGATGAAAGCGCTCCGTTCCCTGGAACTGGGCATCCGCACGCTGGAGACACCCCTGTGCAAGAATATTGACGATGACACCTTGCGCGAAAGGCTTAAGAATGTGGATGACAACCGCCTGCTGGTGGTCGCCGAGTGCCTCAGAAGAGGATTCAGCCTGGATGAGATCTATAATGTCACCAAGATAGACAAATGGTTCCTGAGCAAGTTCAGAAACATCGTGGCCATGGAAGAGAAGCTGAAAACCCTCACCATGGATACCCTGACCGACGAGTTGCTCCTGGAAGCCAAGAAGATGGGATTCCCGGATGACGTCATCGCCAAATATGTTAAGGCTTCGAGCAAGGATATCAGGAAGAGAAGGCATAAGGCCGGCATCAGGCCCGCCTTCAAGATGGTGGATACCTGCGCGGCCGAGTTTGAAGCCCAGACGCCTTACTACTATTCCACCTACGACAAGATCACCGAATCCATTCCCACCAAGAACAAGAAGGTCGTGGTTCTGGGTTCCGGTCCTATAAGAATCGGGCAGGGTATCGAATTTGACTACTGCTCGGTCCACTCGGTATGGGGCCTGAAGGCAATGGGTTATGAAACCATCATCATCAACAACAACCCGGAAACCGTAAGCACCGACTTTGATACATCGGACCGGCTCTATTTCGAGCCATTGACACCCGAGGACGTGATGGAGATTATCGACCATGAACAGCCCGACGGCGTTATCGCCCAGTTCGGCGGGCAGACGGCCATCAAGCTCACCAATCCCCTGGCCAACGAGGGCGTCCATATCTTCGGCACCAAGGCGGAGGATGTGGATGCGGCCGAGGACAGGGAGCGCTTCGATGAACTGCTTGAGAAACTGGGTATCCCAAGGCCGAAAGGCTTTACGGTCTTCACCCTTGAGGAGGCGCTGGAGGCGGCCAACAAGCTGGGGTATCCCGTGCTGGTCCGTCCTTCCTACGTCCTTGGCGGAAAGGGCATGGAGATTGCCTACAACGACAATGACGTGACCGAGTTCATGGAGATCATCTGCCGCGAGGAGCAGGAGCATCCCATCCTGATTGACAAGTACATGATGGGCAAGGAGCTCGAGGTAGATGCCATCTGCGATGGCAAGGACGTTCTGATTCCGGGTATCATGGAGCACCTGGAGCGGGCAGGCGTCCATTCCGGCGATTCCATATCCATGTATCCGCCCCAGAGCCTGTCTTTCAAGACCAGGAACACCATCATCGAATACACCGAAAAGCTGGCCAGGGCGCTCAATGTGGTGGGCATGGTCAATATCCAGTTCGTGCTGTTCAACGACCAGGTCTATGTCATAGAGGTCAACCCCAGGTCCAGCCGTACCGTGCCTTACATCAGCAAGGTGACGGGCATTCCCATGGTCAGGATGGCCACCCAGATCATGATGGGCAAGAAGCTTTCCGACTTCCCCTACGGTACCGGGCTTTACAAGGCATCGGAATATGTGGCCGTCAAAGTGCCTGTCTTCTCCTTCGAGAAGCTGCATGACGTGGACACCAGCCTTGGCCCTGAGATGAAGTCTACCGGTGAGGTCCTGGGCATTGCCAAGAACGTCCATGAGGCCACCCTGAAGGGCCTGGTGGCGGCAGGCATGAAGTTCCCGGAACCCGGGAGCGGTATCCTGTTTACGGTGCGCGATACCGATAAGCCGGAACTGGTGGACCTGGCCGACGGCTTTGAGAGGCTGGGCTACAAGCTGTACGCCACGGGTAAAACCGCCAATTACCTGAACAGGCACGCCATCGCCACCAACGCGGTGAGGAAGATCCACGAAGGCTCGCCCAACCTGATGGATCTGATGGAGTCCGGCGAAATCAAGATGGTGATCAACACGCCCACCAGGGGCAGAAACTCCGAAAGAGACGGATTCCAGATCAGAAGAAAGGCCGTTGAGCGCTCCATTCCGTGCCTCACCAGCATTGATACGGCTTACGCCGTCCTGCGCTGCCTCCAGATGGGCAAAAAGCCCGCAGAGCTGGATGTGATAAGCCTGGATGTGTTTGAGAATAATTCGCATGATTGAGAACGGCTTTATTAATTGCTCAGCGTAAATATAGAAATAGTTTTTTGGATTAGTGGCAGTTATATGGTTATTTATGGCGGGGAAGCTTTCCCCGCCGTTTGCTTTATCATTCAATATTAATTTCTTTACATGCCGACGCCTGCAGCGGTGTAATACTCTTACTTACATAATCATAAAGCGCGGGCAATATGTCCGTGTCATTGCGAGTGGAGTGAAACGGAGCGTGGCAATCTCATCAAATAGTGTGCGCAATACAATGCCATACCTCCCGATTTGATGCCAATCGGTTCAAGGTATGTGAATCGGTTTGGTTGACAGTTTTCCTTCGAACCATATTTGAAATAGAAAAGTTATAATATATGTATTTCTTTTGCGCATTAATAATATTGATCCGGTAATAAATAGAAAATCAAGTTATTTACTCCGCAAGAGTGGTAAATAGTATAAAAAGATAGTTCTACTGTATCAGTGAAGGATAGTTGGTGTTATTGTATGCAATATATAGCACACTTCAGAGAAACTGATAAGGCTATTCATGAATTGAGCGTTCATCTCTTAGATGTTGCTGCAAAATGTGATGAGTATGGTTCTAGAATAGGCATTGGCAAAATTGCCAGGCTAGCAGGTGTCCTGCATGATATGGGGAAGTTTAGCGATGAATTTCAAGACTATATTAGATCAAAAATGAATACCCCCATGCAAGATAATCAGGAAGAACCTCTAAGTAAAATAGATCACGGTAAAATAGGAGCCCTTTATATCTTTAATAAATTTCATGATTCATGCAGTGTTTCAGAGAAAATCTTATCTGAAATATTAGCTATGGTTATTAGCTATCATCATGGTGGGCTTAATGATTTTATAACTATGGATTGTCAAGTTCCTCTGCTTAATCGTCTCAAACCAGAAAATCTTGATACACAATATTATACATGTATTAATCGTTTTTTTGATATTGTCTGCAGTGAAAAAGATATAGATAGCCTTTTCTCAGAAGCATGTAATGAGTTGAACAATATTATGAGAAAAGTAAAAACAGAGAGATTATCTGTTTCGTTTACTCTTCATTTATTGATAAAACATCTATATAGCATTGTAATAGATTGTGACAGATTGGATACTTATTTATTCATGGAGGGAATAGAGGAATTACCGTGCTTGGATACAAGTGATCTCTGGAAAAATTATCTAATGCGACTTGAGGATAAAATTAATGAGTTAAAGGCAAAACCGACGAACACTATTTTAGAAGAAAGAATTAAAAAGTTAAGACTTAAGGTTTCTGACGAATGTGCGGATTTTGCACAAAGAGAAAGAGGTATTTATTTGCTCACTGTTCCAACTGGCGGTGGAAAAACTTTTTCTAGCTTAAGGTTTGCTTTAAAACATGCAATAAAACACGGCATGAAAAAGATAATTTATGTTCTTCCATTTACTACTATTATTGAGCAAAATGCAAGTGAGGTCAGGAATGTACTTAATTGTGCTGATAATCTCTTAGAGCATCATTGTAATGTAATACAAACAGAACATGAAAAATATAAGCTATTGGTTCAGCGTTGGGATGATCAAGTCCAATTTTTTGTGTAAAAATCCCTCTAGTTAGAACCAAGTGTTTCTATCACCACCGCTTGGCTT
>ENA-OWPA01000635-OWPA01000635.1-bioreactor-metagenome-genome-assembly--contig:-NODE-635-length-40722-cov-23.539845_pt1 | contig 40722 bp, 32 predicted proteins | sample MGYA00238139_ERZ651803 | MGnify/ENA primary metagenome ERZ651803 (study PRJEB26909, sample SAMN07631231) | bioreactor metagenome | isolation source: Switchgrass digestor | place: USA: Dartmouth... | reverse complement strand
GGAGATCTACTGTGTATGTTAACGGGTGGTATTCTATGAATTACCAAACTGAAGTCAGTCATGATGTTAGTAATGAGGTGACATCAAGTTTTGGATGAGTTGTAAACTTTTAATCAGTTATTTAAATAAAAGTTTTAATCAGCTATTTAAATAACTTTTAAAATTTTTACCAGAGAGTTAATCCAAAAAGTATTATATTTCAATTCATTATCATTTGAGTAATGATAAAACTGAAAATAGAGCACATCTATGAAATTTTCTCAAGATTTCTGGATAATATAGAGTTTTATTATCATTGCCAGAAGAGTGGATCGACAAACATAGAAAGATAAGCTAATCTAAAACCAATTTATTTCCATAACAATAAAGTTCTCGAAATTTCCCCTAATTAGAAAATTAATCGATTATCCCAAATTCGAGATTTAAAACTTGAGACTTAAAACTCAACTCTGAGTTTTGGGATGTCTTCAATGTTAGTCTCAGATAGACTCATAGAGGATAAATTCTTGTTGATATTCAGAAGTTCCTTATACCGGGAAAGAAAAATGAGAACTAACTTATATGCTCTACTTTGCATGTTTATGGATAAGCTTTGGAATAGTGGGACATTTTAGGTAGGATCTAAGATTTAGGTTGAGATAGAAAGTAAAAGTAAAAAGGTTAGGTAAAAGGTGCTTTGAGTGAACTCATCCATTTTTAATTATTGTTGGCTCGTTATTAATTTCGTCTATAGTAAAGTATTACATGAGAGAATGAGTGATGAGGCCACCCACTTTCTTAAAAATTTATCATATGTAGGATTTGGAACATTAATTGGAATGGTTTTTTTATTTACTTTTAACGTGCTTGTTGGCAGACTTCTTGGTCCATTAGAATATGGAAAGTTCAGTCTAATTCAATCTATCTCAATGTTTTTGTATATTCCAATGCTTATGGGTTATCATAATGCAATGGTAAAATACAACGCTGAAGTAGAAAACTATGATAGACAGAAAACTGTGATCTCAACAACTTATATTTTAGTAATCATTTTTACAATAGTATTTGTGTTTATATATTTAATTACTCCGCAAAAAGTATTAGAATATTTTTCTGTGCCTAGCGAAATGTTCCATCTATCTATTGTTTTTGCTGTACTGTATGTAATTTATACTCTTCTAATAAGTACATTGAATGGATTACATAAGATGAAAATCTTTGCAATGGTTGCCCCAATCCATAGTTCAATACTGCTATTTACATTATTATGCGTAGTTTATACAAACGCACTAACATATAAATCTGCAATATTTTCAATGTTTGTTGCATATCTAATAACAAGTAGCTTTATGTTGATTTATATTAGCAGGTATCTCGTACCTATATTTGATACCTCTTGGGCAAACACATTGACAAAATTTGCCATATACTCAATAATTGGAAGCCTAATATTTATATTATATACTAATATAAATCAAATATTTATCAATATGTATATGAATACTGAAGCCCTGGGGATATACAATGCCTACAGTTTTGCTTCGATAAATACTGCAGCCATATTTTTTAATATTTTTAATAGTGTATTTTTTCCAACTGCATCAAAATGTAATGATATGACTATCATTTTAAAAAGAATTAATAAGATTACACCCTATTTAATTGGATTTGGAATTCCTATTATGGTTTTTATCCAATTTGTTATTTTAAATATATATGGCAGTTCATATACCATAGATATTCTATTAATGATTTCATTTGCTATTTTTAGTATTTTGATCGTTTATTATGGAATATATAATTGGACTTTCTGCTCAAGAGGTATAAATGGTGTTAAATCAGTAAATAAATCCTCAATCCTGATAGCAATCATCAATATAATTTTGGCTATGTATCTTATACCACGTATGGGAATAATTGGAGCCCCAATATCAACTGCTATTGCGTTAATTATAGGAATATATTTTTTATTAAACAAAGGAAAATTTTAAACTATGATAAAATCGAATCCCGTGCTTGAATAATCAATAAAAATCTGTAAAGAGTATGCATTCCATTATGAAAATCTAAACAAACTATGTTTATATCAGTATATCGATAGGAGTGATACTTCCATAGTTAAGTTCTATTTAGCAAGTAATTTCCCATGCTGAAACAGCTTTATCAGACCAATATAAAAATTAATTAACTGAATAATTGAGCAAGGAAAAAAATTAAAGATCTATTGCAAAATATTGTCTGAGTTTTTCATATATGTACTATGTATAAAAATAAATTAATCGATTTCTAATGTGCATTAAAAAGAAGTGAAGTTATGAAATTAATATATTTTTATCCTAAAACAGACAATGCACCTGCAAATTTAGCACGTGAGTTATACTCAGCTATTAAAATTCAAAAAGATTTAGATTTATGTATCAGTCTTTATCCTTGCAACGATCTATATCCAATGGGATCATGCAGCTTAATTGATTTACTTTTTCATTCTAATGATTTTATTGGTGTTCATATGACTACAAGTCCTTTTTTTGCTCCAATAAAACGATTTTTATTGCATCTAATAGCTGTATTAAAAGGAACACCTATTATTTTAAATTATCATGGTGATATTCGAATAGAAACTATGAATCAGCTTAAAAATAAAAACTGGGTCAACTTCCTTAAATATATTCCAAGCTATCTTTTTGTTTCCCGATTCCTGAAAAATGCAGAAAAGGTAATTGTAAATTCATATAATATGAAATCTCTTGTTGAGAGAAAATATAATGTATCAAATGTTTGCGTTATACCCAATGCAATAGATGATTTTTGGTTTTCTAAAAGCAAATCAAAAATACATCTGGAAGGTTGTCCTTCTATTTTCTATCATGGCAGACTTTCTTATGAAAAAGGGGTTGATCTTCTTATTAAAGGTCTTGCAAAGAGTAAAAGATCAGATGCAATTTTATATATTTCAGGCATTGGTGATCAATTAGATTACTTGAAGTCTATTGCTGCAGAAGAAGGAATTAGTGATAACGTAAAGTTTTTAGGTAAAACTACAAACGATGAACTGAAGATGTATCTATCAAGTGTTGATCTGGCAATATATCCTTCTAGATATGAACCTTTTTCCCTTGCTATTTTAGAGGCTTTTGCTACACTAAACGGTATTGTATTCTATTCTAATAAGGCAGGGATAAATGACTTTGTAAATAATATGAATTTTGAGCTGAAATCTTTTGAACCCACTGTTGACGAAATTGCGAATATTATTCGGAGTCACTATTCTGCCGAAGAAGTGGATCACATTGTATCAATGCAAAAGAAATTTGCAAAATTTTTTACATGGGATTCAGTTTCTACTCAATATCTTCAAATATACAATGAGTTGAAAATGAAGTATGAAATTGCAAAAAGAGCATGATCTGCTGCAACAGGGAATAAAATCGGGAATATGTAAATATTATACATTTAATTGTTAATGATATGAGATCTTAATTTGCCAAACAAAGCCTAATTCGGTTTACTTATTTTCAAGTTATAACTACCAGTTTTATATTAAACTTTTATTTGATATCTAAATGAGGCATACTACAATATCCTGCAAATAGTCTCCATTTAATTCAGTAATTAATTTCATTCTAAAACTAATTTTGTTTATTATATGATAAAAATCATAACTAATTTTTCATACCAGTTAGTCAATTGATTATTTAAAATTCATGGCTTAAAGACCTAATTCTACATTTTAGAGTCCTCAGTATTAGTTTTTGGCTAACAATCCAAAAAAAATAATACAGATACAATTAAATATTTTGGAATCTGTTTATTCTGTATGAAAAATATTCAAAACTGTCGATTTTAAACAGTTACGAATATTTTAATTCATAAGGGGGGTTTAGTATAAATTGTACTAGGATACTTTTGTTTTTCCTTACATTGTGTTTGTTGACGCCATTAACAGTGAGCGCTCAAACGTTTCCTGTTAATAACAATCTGGACTGGTGTGGGATTACTTGGTATGTACCTGCAGCAAACTCAAACACATGGGTAGATGACCAGAACAATCTGCACATGAGATTAGAAAAGATCAATGGCAGATGGTGTGGTGCTATTCTTGAAAGCCGTAATACCGTTAAATATGGAAAATTTACATGGGTTATTAGCTCTTCTTCCTTAAATTTGGAGAGAAATACAACTATTGGTTTATTTATATATCACGATGATAGAAACGAGCTTGACATAGAGATAAACCAATGGCCTGGGACTGACCAACATTTATACTTCGTGAATCAACCTGGATCAGTTGAGGATCATCCTGAAAACATTTCTTATGGTGTTTTCTCGTCTAATCCTCATCTGAATGATAAAAACATAGCATATTCGATAGAGTGGACTCCTGATTATGTGTACTATTCTGCCACTGCAGAAGATGGAACCATAATTCTAGACTGGACTTATTCAGATCCTGAAGGTATCCCAGCAATAAACTCTACCATCTGTATGTGTCTGTTACCCCTGGCAGGAAGTTATTATCCTGCAAGTGGGAATGCAGCAGAGATAGTATTGAGTAGTTTTACCTATACTCCATATGATCCTTCCTGGAAAGAGCCTAAACAAAAACCCGTAGCTTCGTTTTCGGCATCTCCAGTCTCAGGAAGTGTACCTTTGAAAGTTGCTTTTACTGATAAAAGTACAGGGACTCCAACCTCCTGGAACTGGAATTTTGGAGATGGGACAAGTTCAACCGAGAAAAATCCAATGCATACATATTCGAAAGCAGGAACTTACACAGTAACGCTTACAGCAACCAATGCTGCAGGCAGTAATACGGCAACGAAATCAAATTACATAACAGTAGCAGGAACAGCCGTGGAAAAACCAGTTATAAACTGCTGGGGCTCACCAAGGATGGGAACTGCGCCTCTGACTGTGTACTTTAAAGACCGTAGCACAGGTTCGCCTACTTCATGGTACTGGGATTTTGGGGATGGAGCTTACTCAACACTCCAGAATCCGAAACACACATATTCAACACCAGGAAAGTATACGGTAAAGTTGACAGTAACCAATGAAGCAGGTAGCACTTCAACAACGAAATACCACTATATAGTGTCAAAGGCACCAAAGGTCTGTAAAGCCAGTTAAAGGGAGAAAATAGCAACAAAAGTGAAAATAAGAAAAAATCGGAAAGACAGGAATCAATGAAAAATATCTCAGGATTTATTCATTTGCCTGCTTTGCAGGCAATTTTTAACTTTCCCAATTTTTAAACGAAGGATTTTATTTTTAAAAATCAATTAACAGCATTTCTTGTAGTATTCTATTTTGTTTTAAAACCTGTACTCTTTGTTTCTATTCTTTACATATCAAACCTTAGAAAACTCTTGCTACCATCATAATATTGCCCTCTGGAAACCATATCTCCTTGCCTGACAGCTTTCCATCCCACATAAACGTTCAATACTTTATAATAATCTTCAATTTTCTATTGTATTGACAGCAGAAGAATTTCTTGGATTTATATTTTAAATTTAGTAAAGTCATTTTTATAAAATCTCATAGAGAATTTATGATTGAAATTGAGGAAAAAAGATGAGAAGATATTTAATTTTGACGAATAAATAATTAAACTTATTAGGGTGATGGGAGAAAGTACAATAAAATTATTTATGAGGAAAAATAGTTCGGAAAGTGAAATTAATTTAAGAAAGCTTAAGTAATCTATCATAATAATTGTTTTAAGAAGGGCTTCTAGAAATATAAAAGAAAAGTAGTATCACTTTATAAAGGGAAAGAGACATGAAACTTAAAAAAGGACTTCTGATCTGTTTAATTTCTTTTATAGCAGCTATAGGTATTGCATCTGCAACTCCAGCAGAATGTCTTAATAATAGTAAACATATAGCTGTATATCTAGAAAACGCACAGACAGTCAGTCATGATCCTTTCTGTACTTCGATGTTTTATGAGTATAACCTGACATATTTGTTTAATGATACGATTTTGTCTCAAGATTTATCAGGTATTGATTTGCTTATAGTCCCTGAAAATCAGATGTCAAATTCAACGGCTGCAATAATAAATGATTATCTGAATAGTGGTGGGAAAGTTTGGTTTCTAAATGATCCAATATTTGATGAGAATGGTAACTTACAAACTGCTAATCGGATAAACATTCTGGGAAATTGGAGTCAATATCCTATTAATCATGCTCAGCGAGTATATTTCAATAATACCGATCCACTTTTATCGGGCTTTCCCTCATCACTCCCGATTCAATCATCGATTGAAAGTTATACCTGGATGAGAGCTTATAGCCCTCGCTCAGGAACAATATCGGGATTTAACTATAATGTTTTAATGCACCTGGGGCATTGGGATGGAAATATGCTTGTTAAATTTGAAAATACAACAACTGGGGCTAAAGCAATTTATTCAAACCCTAATATGTTTATCTCTGGAGGAAAAAATAGCTACTTTGACTCAAATACTGCCTCAGCACTTTTTTACTCATTGAGAGACTGGATTTTGGGTTTCGAATCAAATACATATAGTGTAGCTGTAACATATCCAAAAACAGATAAAATACTCACATTAACTATAGACGATATTCATGGTTCTGATAATGAGATACAAACAACGTCTAATTATTTCAGAATGAAGAAAAATCTTGCATATTCTATTCCAGACACATTTTTTATTATCCCTGATAGTGATACTACAAAGAAAGGACTCAATTATTTTTCTCAGTTTGGAGATACTCATACTATTCATCCACATGGGGTGGATTGGACTGATGTAAACACGGCAAGTAATAGTAATGTTACAATGTTTGAAGATATCATAAATGATGCCACAGGAAAAGAGGATTATGGGTTTTATAGTTTTAGATTTCCAGGAACTACAGGTACAATCCCAGCTTTTCAGATATTTGCAGATCTTGGGTATTCAATAAGCTCAAATTATGGACCTTTTACAGGAATGGGCTCTATTGGAGATGAACTAAGTAACAATATGTTCTTCCCAAAGCAAAAGATACTTTATAACAAAAAAACAAATTTAATAGAACTGGAGACTCCTACTAGATACGATATCAATACTGATACCCCAGCTGATATTTATACAGATAATATTAACAGTTTACAATATTTTAAAAATATTAACTTCCCAGCTAATTATATCATAGGAGGACATATTCAGGGGGTTATGGAAAACCCCGATATGGTTTCCAATATATCCAAAGTTTTTGTCTATATAACTCAAAATTTAGATGATGTATCTTATGAGAGTCTGGAAACCATTGCTAAGTATAATTCGGGAATAAAAAACTCTACAATAATAGCAACTCGTAATGATAATAACACTTCTATTGAAATTACTACTCAACAACCAATCAGTAATTTCACAATAAAATTGATTAACAATAGAAATTTAATAACTGCTGATTATGATGGTGCAGAAATTTATGAAGACAAAATAAGATATAAAAATGGATTTTACTATATTTATCATGATGTTGATCCGGGCACTCATACAATAAACATTACAGACACCGGAGTTCCTGTACATTCATTCTCAATGTCTTCAGATTCTGGGGTAGCTCCATTAACAGTAGCTTTTAATGACACATCTATAATTAAATCAGAAAATTTGAGCTGGGATTTTGAAAACGATGGTATAGTCGACTCTACAGAGAAAAACCCTGTTCATGTTTTTGAAAAGGTAGGAGTATATTCTATAAATATGACTGTTAGTAGTTCCGATGGAAGCTTCAGCTGCATAAAAACTGTTACAGTAAACCCATTCACGTCAGATGTCTTAAATAAACTGTACTGGTTCCTATACAAACATCTTAGTAAATTTCTCCCAACATCAATTTTTACCTGAAATCAATGAGGATATCAAAACTATTTCACATTAGGTGAATCAATTGACTATCTTCAATGCTGGATTTGTGGATGTAATTTAATTTTGGGATCTGCTTATGATTGCGAATAGATAGTGATCTAATTTCCAATATCATGCAACTGGTCAAACTATGGTAGTTCCCATATCCAGATACACAAGGGGAAAATATAGAAAAAAAAATAAATGTTTATAATATGAATGCAGGTTGTAAAATGATATATTTATGTTTTAATAAATCTTAAATTAGTGCATGCAGTATTAAAAAGTAAGTTTGGATTACTCCTATAATCATTAGCCCATATGATATATTTCAGAGCAATGAGGTTTTAAAAATATTCTTATGAAAAATGGGAGAGTGATCTCCAAGCTTATTTGGCCATGATTTCCACTTAGTACCTTGGATGTTTAACGATGAAAAAGCTGGTAGTCGTATTTGGCTTCATATTACTGAATCTTGTTATGCTAATAATTGTCATATTGGTTAATAATTTTAGTTTTACCTGGTTACTACCGGAAGCTCAAGACCCTGTTACAGATGTAAAGACTGGACATCCGAGTAATGTGAGTCATGGCCGCCTGTTGTGGAGTGGAATTAACTGGAGGGTGATATCTCAGTTGGAAAATAACACATGGGTGGACGATCAAGGGCGCTTACATATGAGGTTACAAAAAATTGGTGATACATGGTGTTGTACTACACTTGAAAGCCCTTATACCGTCAAGTATGGGAAATTTATATGGAACATAAGTTCTCCATCCCTGAATTTAGAACGTAATACATCAATAGGGATGTTTACTTATGCGAATGATACTAATGAGATTGATATAGAAATAAATCAATGGCCTGGGCATGATGAACACTTGTGGTTCACCAATCAGCCTGGATCAGTTGAAGATTATCCTTCAAATATATATTATGATGTATATTCTGATTCGCCATATTTAAATGAAACAAATATAACTTATATTATTGAGTGGGAACCTACTTATATAAATTTTTCCGTAGTTAGTAGTGATGGATCAATTATCAGTAACTGGAATTATACAAACGAGAGTGAGATTCCGCATGTAGAATCAACAATTTGTCAATATTTTGGTACTGTAGCTAATTTTACTCCTCAGAATGAGCAACCCAAAGAGATCGTCTTCAACAGTTTCCAGTATATAAGCAGTAAACAATCTTCTAACTATGAATCAGCTGATGATCTCAATCCTGAAAATGAAACGAAATTCTATAAAGGAGTTATTGATAAACTTAATGAATTATAAGCAAATGGAAAAAGTATATACCTGTAGGTTCAATCGTAGAAAATATGTTTATATTAGCAAAGAAAAGTACTTCAGGAGATATTTGAATATAAATTAGGATACTCATTCAAAGTCTCTTTATCTTTTTTCTCAAATTCTACGCTATTTGGGTCTAATGAATAAGGAAAAGACTGCAATTTTTATTTTTTTCTCTGGATATTCTTGTATATTTTTATCCATATGATATTACTTTAAATTTTTAGGATAAGTTTATTTTCCCCTAGGACTTATTGAAATTCCTCCCTAACTCTATATGTAAAATCTGGAATTAGGGCAGAAGAACTGTCTTGGTTCTATATTAATGTAATTATGATTTTCTTAAAAAATTCAATTTCCTTATTTCTCTGATATGCTTTGATCTATCACTTACTACAAGTGAATTAGGCTTTACATCTGTATCTATTATAGATCCTGCACCTATAACCGATCCTGCACCAATTGTTACTCCGCCTAATACTATGACGTTTGCTCCGATCCAGCATCCATCTTCAACAACTATTTTCTTAATCCTATGTTTTCCAACTCTTTTTTTTTCATTTCCTAAGTCGTGAGTGTCAGTCATGAAGAGCGTATTTGGACCTATGCCAACATTATTACCAATAAAGGTTTGTGGCCTTAACTGTACATTATAATTTATATCTACGTTATCTCCGATTTCTATTGGACCAAAAAGCTTACAAAAATTTGAAATACCTACATTTTTTCCAAAAACATATTTTCGAGTTAGCAATTCCGAGAAGTAAACATCTTTCCCGATAGATGGAATTGATTTACATTTTATAAAAGGTAATAATATAAGTCCTCTTAGCTTCCCAAGCGAGACAATAACTGGTGAGTCTACAATTATTATTTTTGTCAGTAATAAAATTAGAGGTGTTATTATCCCATCAATCCCTTTTATAATATAGTATAACATCTCTCTTAATGAAATCATGTTATTTCAACCCTTTTTTAGTCATCATCTTTCTCCGACTATTTCAGATCTGAAAATGGAATATGAGCAACTATTGATATTATTCTGGCAACTTTACATTATATAAACTAACTCTTTTATCTCGCTGGTGTGCTAGTTTTGTTATTGACTAACTATATTATGACCAAAAAAATTATTATTTTTCAGTCCATAAATTTCTTTAATTATGTTTTTCTATCCTTAAACTTATACAACTTTCAAACTTAGAAAATTATAGATTGCAGATAAATATACAAGGTTGAAAAAAGTGTAGCTTCTGATCAAAGAAATCATGGTGAAGACTGGATATCCCATTTATCAATATTTTAATTGATAAACTTCCATCCCAAGCTTCACCTGTTATTACTCTTCGATTTAAGCTATTTACTTACTCAATGTACGTTCTAATTGCTCAGTATTGAGCCTAAAATATTTTTAAGTAATTCGATATCTAGGAATGATGAAGTGCGAATTAATTTTTTAACAAATTGATCTGAACTTCTAACTTTCCATCCTCTGGCAGTTAGGTTATTCGCATGTGCGGCTCCTTTACTTGAAGGCTCAGCATTCCCAGTTATATCTAAATAACCATTTTCGGTATTATACGAATCCATTGTTTGAAGTATTTTATCTACTTCTGTTTGGTTTAGTGAGTTTTGACTAACGTTTAAGTTAATCAAACCAGGATTATTAGATATATCTAAACTTATCAGGTTATTATTATACATATTCACGGTACCTTCTCTACCAGCAGGGAAGCAACCAGAAAGATTAGCAGCAGTATAATTGTTATCAGACGATAGAACACTTTTCAAATTCGTTGAAGTCAGGTGCAGAGTGCCGCTCTGGTTACTGTTCCAGGTGAAAAAGTCTTCTAAAAGTGGGAGCTGATTGTACGGTAATGTGCCGGTCATATGCGGATTATCTCTGATGCATACATGCCATATATTAGCTCCTGTATTGCCCCAATTTATTGTATATGTTGGGCTTTGCTGAACTGCTGCACGAAGATCTTCCAGAGAAGGAGCTTCGGATATATCAAGATATGAAAGATTACAACTTTCGAGGCAAAGCCTTTTCAGAGATGGAACGTTATGGAGCGTAATGGTATTCAACGATGTACAATAATAACATTCAATAGTATGCAGCGCCGTGAAGTTACTGAAATCCAGCTCAGTTATCGGATTATAGCTTGAAGCCCATACCTGGAGGTAAGGGGCAACATTTTCTAAACCACTGACAGCTATTACATTCTGTTGTTCTAAATTTTCTATTGTATTGGGACCTGGAGTTACTCCCCCATCTGAACCGTCATAACCAATATTGATCTTAGTTACTGCACTCCAGGGCGTTACTACCAGAGTGTTAACTCTTGTCTCTTTTGAGCCAAATTTTACAGTAGGAGATGCAGAATTGGATGTTGAGCCATCACCAAATACCCACTTAATCTCAGGATTACCTGTGACCGTAATAATCGGTGAAAATGACGAACCAGTAGTAATAAACGTAATATTTGCTTCAGGTGTTGGAGGCTCTTTCTTCATATCTTGATTAGAGCTTGAATTGTCTTTGTCTGTGTTTAAACTTGTACATCCTAGAGTCAAAGCAACTAGAGCAATAATTAATAAAGTTAAAATTAATGAAGTTAAAAATTTAATTTGAGAAGTTCTGCTGAAGAATCTCATAACAGATTCCCTAACAATATTTGTTGAATTTTTTTCCTAAAACTCTATATTATTTTTGAATTTAAATTAAGTTTTAAAGTATATAAGTTTAATTAATTTGAATTATGGGCTTAAAATTAAAATCTATGTGCTTAAAATTAAGACTTATGTATTTAAAATTAAGACTTATACAATTAAAATTAAGACATTACCAAGGATTCTAATTTCAAAATCACATTCTTTTAACCTATTTCATTGTCTTTCTGGTAAGAAACTTTTTATCAAATAATTACCCATTGACACTTCATTCTTTCTATCCTTTACCGGAGTAAAGCCGATTTTGGATGTACTTTTCGAAAAAAGACCTTCTGAGGAAATAAAGGTAAAAATCGTTTTAATTTATTGTTAAATCTCGTTCTAACTCTTAATAGCAGTAGGATTTAAATATAAGGATTGTATGTTTGATTGTCAAGATCTATAGGACGATAATCAATGTGGGTATATTTTTCCTGATCATTCCACGATTCAAAAACTCCCAACCCTAATTCAGCTGCATAAAACTCAACTAGACCTGTAGCCTGTGAACCAACTTCTCTTCTTATATAATCTATCATAACTGAATCTGTTGCTACAGGATCAACTCCAAAGAAAAGAGTTTCTGGGGGTTTGTTACCAAATGATTTCCATAGCGTGGGCGGAGCGGTATTTACATTGGGGTTCCCCATAATACCGTCACCTATAATTAACCTGGTTTTATTTCGGAAAACCGGGTTATTATTAATGTCTGCCAGGAGTTTTGCAAATGAGTCAGCATTGTGTGCTGGAGAGCGCCCGTGTGCATCAGCAGTATAGGAAACACTCCCAAAATTATTCTTCAAACTTAATGTTACTCTTCCAACGGTTTTAAATCCATGTCCTTTTAACTGAGGCATGTTGATTATGTAGGTTGCGTTAACAAATATTTTAGCAGGTTTTATTTTTTCAGAGTAAGCTGTGCTTGTTGATGCATATTCCGAGTTATCCGAAACATAACCCGATAGAAAAATATTAGATCTTCCCTCAATATATGGTCCGGAATTTTCATTTACATAGTACTTTATTTCTTTATCATAGATTCTCTCTCTAAACTGATCATGAACTGGTCTTGAGGGATCGGTTATCCATATATTTTCGGATGGGACACCAATAGATCTCAATCCTTTTATTACCGAATTTACAATTGCTGCGTAATTAAGCATGCTCGTATCTGAATCATCATCAAAATAAAACCCGTTTGTATAATGCCAGTTATTATTGAAATTCACTTTTATTGCAACCGTTTCTCCACTTTTGTATGGGATTATTTTTCTCCATCCATCTTGAGGGGAAGTTGTCCCAGTCAATTCCATTATTCCGATCTCTACCATCTTGTCTATTTCAGATTGATTCATGTAGTTATTCGGATTTCCCACTCCTTCCCATGTAGTGGAATTTGAATTATGAACCGCTACAACTCTATGAGGAGAAGGGAGATCATAAGCAGCTGGAATTGTTGCATATTGAGTATTAATTCCCAGTTCTTCTTGCTCAGATTCGGATAAAACTTTTCCATGCACTCCAGGCTCAATTGGAGGAATAATCGGGTTATTATAACGCGCAAGTAAAAATAATCCAGCTATTGAAGCTGCGACCAGTACACCTAAAAGTAGTTTACTTAATTTAATATCTTGATTTAAAAAAAGTTTAATCTTCTCGCTGTATAATAGGAGTATCGCAAAGGTACTTATATTTGCAATGGCAGCTTTCTGACAGGGGTAAACAATTCTAGAAGGTTTTGTTCCGGATCTGCACACTAGCCAGAATAAGTTTGCAAAAATTTCAAATAATAAACTATTTTTAAATTTATGACTCAAATAACTTATCTTATATTTAAAGGATGTTTTTTTGTGGTTAGTGAATGTGTGAGACTGAGTTTCATTATGAAAATGACAATGATGCTCTTTATCTTCTTCCATCAGTACCTACCTTTACGCCTCAGTTCCAAAATCTTGTGTTAAAACAAATGTGATGTCACTATATAAAGTTTATAATTTTTAATTAAATAATGATGTAACCATACAATAATGCAGATTTATTAACTGGTTCTACTTCTCAAGAGTCCTTTATATTCAGGTTTTACTATGGGACTGAAGCACCTTGAACTGAAAACCAGATCTGGAACTGAAAACCAGATAACGAAAATATTCGAAGGACCTTCCTTCTAGTTTGAGCGGTTAGATAAAGAAAATTAGAGAGTAACGGCTCGCTTAAAGCCCTAATCAAAACTTTTTTATATTTTAGCGTATTGTTATTACAGTAGTATATTATCATAGTAGTGATATAACATTATTTCAATGAGTTTACAATACAGCCTGACAGACACTTAAGCACTTGGAAGGTATTCTTATGTTGTTGAGCACCATCACGTCTAGCATTATTTCTTCAAGCGCTATTTCATCGAGTGCAATTTCAATGCTTACGACCCCTGGACTTCCTCAGTATGGGGCTACAGTGACTATCGGGCTTATAGTTCTCCTTTCTCTAAAAGAAGTGTTATCTGCTTCTGAAAAATGGAATAAATATCTCAATAATTCTTTTAATCTGGCAATTGTTCCTTTGCTTTTCAGTTTTGTAGCAATTGTATTTTTCAAGGTTTTACAGATCATCTGATCGTCTCAAAGGTCATCTGATCGTCTCAGAGGTTATTTGACTGTTTCACAGGTCAGGTGATTCCTGGCTTCTCTAGCTAGAATTCTCTTTTTTATGCTTTTTTATATACTTTTCATGTACTTTTCATATGTTTTTTATATTTTTATATCCTTTTTATGAGGATAAAATTGAGACATGGCTGCTAATCACGGATCAGAATAAAAAAATTGTAATTAGCATAATAAGAGAATTTTAAGCTTAACTGGCTCCTTAAAATGATTTAAAGGGGCTGTCAGAACGGTGTCCAGCTGCTTAGATAATGAGGCAGGATTCCGAAAAGAAAAACATTAATGAAACCGTGCATTAGAACAATAAACGGCAGACTTCTTGTTTTGTAAAAGGCAATACCCATTAACAATCCTACAAACCCGGTATAAAGGATTTCATGGAAGGTTCCATATCCTGAGTGCATGAGCCCGAATAGGATACTTGTAATTAACAGAGCTTCTTTTACACTCAAAGCCTTCTAGCCTGGTCTGGAGAATTGACCTGAAAATAAGCTCCTCAACTAAACCCACAAAGAAAACCATTATAATAGTTAACTTAAGGAGACTTTCAAAGGAAAGGTCAGGGATCAGGTATCCTGTTCGAATGGTTAGATATTCTCCAAGCCCGAGCAAAAAGCTCAAGGGCAGTGAGAGAGCAACATAACCCAGGAAATTTTTTGTGGTAATTCCAATCTCTTCTAAAGAATTTCTCTGATGCATTACTATGACAGCTAGTGGAATTGCCAGAGGGCCATAAATAAAAACAAAAGCGTAAAGGGTAGTCTCAAAGAACACAGGCATTGAAAGGTTTATTAGCCTCAGCAAAGGGAGAAGCATCAGAGCCTGGTAGATTCTAAGTATTTTAAGATCTTTTATGAGCATGTTGGAAAGAGAAAGCCCAATTAAGATTCCGATATGTATCCAGACCGCTAATCCCATTCTCCCTGAAAAGATAAGAAGTTCGGCAAGTGCTATGAACAGAACAGGAGCTAAGGTAAAGAGCCTGAGTCTTTCGGTTTTAAAAATTTCCTGACCTATCTCGTCAAATCTGGTTAATTCAAACTTTTTATTTGGGAATTCGGCTAATTTTTGCTCCAGCGCAGTAATATGCCGATGCGTTAGGAGAATAAGAATCCCAGTGCATATCCCACCAAACATATAAATAATGTCCACATACCACCCAATTTTCTGGAAAAGGCTGGGATTTTCATAGGGCAGCAAAGTAAATCCGTAGTCTGTTTCATCTTGCAGGATTTCAGTAGAGATTCCATCTGAAACTGGTCCTGTCAGTGCAGAAGAGGGAAGTTCGAAATTACCTGCGGATGCAGTTCCGGGAAAGATTGCCAGTAAAACCAGAGTCAGAATTAATGCAGATATTACAGGACTCAATTTTTCTGATGTTTTATGGAAACTAATCAGTTTTTGCACGGAAAATACTCCTTTTTAAGGCAGGTTCAGCTCTATGTAGGGGTTTTGTGTTTTTAAGTTCCCTGTGTCCCTTTGTTTTGAAGGGGGGCTTTGTCCGGGGCTCGTGCCTCTCACTCTCACTCCATCACAGCAAGATGTAGTTTAGGAAATCCTCATGTGCAAAGGCTGCCAGGTTGAGAATTAAGGCGGGTGGCATTTGCAGCCGTTCTTCTGCGGTTCATCCCTTAGCTGTTTTCGTTTTCATTCACGTTTATCCAGAGATGCAGATCCCTGTAGGGCGTGGTTTTGTCGGTCTCGTTGAAGAGCAGGAACTCAAGCTTCATGTTCTGACCTACCATGGGAGGGGTAAATGTGACAGTCTCTTCCCAGGTCTCGTTGTGGTCAAGGGTTATATGCTGCAGGTTTTCTGGAAGGGGAAGCAACTGGTTTTCAAGCCTTACTTGCATTGTGTAATTTACAGGCCTGTATTCATGGTTTACAATGCCAACAATCATGGTCCCACTCTGCCCGAGCGTGTAATCTGTAGTGTAATTGTCAGCTATTCCTTGCGGACCAAGCACGTAAAATTCGGTAAAGTGTTCTCCTTCTTTTGGAGTTAATATTACATACTCCAGGGTTGCGACAGACATGAGAATTGACAGGATAAGGATAATCGTGAGAGCTCTGTCCAGTTTTGATTCCGGTTTCTCAAGGATCTCGTTTTTGAGCGAAAGGGCAGCTGCGCTGAAAGAAATCTCGAAAGCCTCAGTTTCAGGAAGGCTTGCCCGCCTTATATATGCAAGCCAGCACATGATAAATATGAATATGGATAGGCATACAAGCACAGGAAGGAGCCTGATCCCAAAAGGCGTATAATTGAGGACAAGCCCTATCAGGGGCACTATTGCAATGCTTAGCCCAAATGAAAGTGCAGTCCTTTCAATTCCGTCAAGGTCGGATTTTGCGGGAAAAAGTGCAGCAATTAAGGCGTACCCCGGCAGGAAAAGTACAAGAGGCAGCCCAAGTACGTTCCGGAGTATAGTCTCATTTATTCCGGGGGCAAGCACAAATATGTCCGTAAGGAGCACGAGCCCTATGACAATCAAGAGGTCTGAGGGAATTCTTTTTCCAGTCATGCGGGTCCATCCGGCTTATAATCAAAAGATACTGTAGACATATTTTTTGAGGGAAGCTACTGTACATATATTATTTGAGGGTAGTTACTGTAGATATATTTTTTTGAGGGTAGCAATACTTCTCTCCAATGCATTTTATTCTTTCGCTTTATTTAAGATAGCAAGTATTTTTTCCTTATAAATTTTTTCAGTTTTTCCTTTTTCTGCCTTCTTATACTTCTTTTTTATTTTTTTAGACTTCTTTATCTTCCACTTCTCTCTACTTTTTTCCGTTTTTAAGTTTTTTTCCTTATATGTGGCAAGAGGGCTAGCTCCATAGTTTTTTTCCTGGATTTTTTCTCGCTTTTTTTCTTTTTCCAGCCAGGAAGCGCGGCAAGTCGCATATAAAATAGGTGCAGCCACAAGGGCGCAGGGCTGAAAAGAGAGTTTTTGAGCAGGCAAGGCAACCCGGGAATTGAGCCCAGAATTTTCTCCAGTTCTTCTGATGCGGTTTCTTTCATATGTTTGAGATTTTTGAGGCTTCTTTTTTTATTTATTTACTTTTTATTCTATTCTGTTTTAGTAATATCTCTTCTTAATATCTAACCTAACAATAAAATTATATGTGTTCTCCCGGAGTTGCTTATACAATATTATTTTTTAATAATTATTTTATGATAATGTAATTTAGCTAAATTTATATATGGGCTTTATATTATTCCATTAATATATTAGAATGTCAATATACTAACTTCTCATAATTGTTATGAAAGCATTCAAGCATGCTACTTTGGTTTATACTTTCAGAGCGCACCAGAATTTGGTGATAGGGCTCTAGATTAATGCGTTTATTCAATTGGAGTAAAGCTACCTGGGTATTGAAATCACACCAACATTTTAAATATTTGTTTTCTAAACTTCTATTTATTTTATACTATACTAATCTATTATAGTACTCCATAGTATCTCCAAAATTCCAAGATAGTTGGGAGCACTCGTAAAAATTTCTCAAAAAGTATTTATAATATAAGTTCATATGAGGTTGAATAAATGAGTAATGAGCTTACCCCCGATACAAGCTCTCAATGCATGCTTCAATGCGAGGAAAAAACGTGCAGGGAGGTTACAGCCCCTCAAAAAATAACTGTGATTCTCCCTGCATATAATGAGGAAGTTGCCATCGGAAGCATTGTCCTGCTAACACGCAAGTACGCAGACAGCGTGATTGTGGTCGATGACGGCAGTTCAGACCGCACAGCCGACGTTGCCAGGAAAGCAGGCGCTGAGGTCATTGTTCATGAAGTGAATAAAGGTAAAGGAAGGGCTCTTAAAACAGGCTTTACAGCCGCAGTCGCCCTGGGCGCAGACATTATTGTGACCATGGACTCCGATGGCCAGCACAACCCTGCCGATATCCCGAAACTGGTTGAACCCATCCTGAAAGGTGAAGCCGACATGGTCAACGGCAGCCGGTACCTCAATGGTCTGGGCAAGAATACCCCAGCCTACCGCCGCGTGGGTCAGACCATTCTCGACGAAGTAACGAACCTCAACTCCGGCCTCCATATAACCGATTCCCAGAGCGGTTTTCGTGCGTTTGCCGCTTCTACAAAAGGCGTTTTTCGCTTCACTGCCAAAGGCATGGCAATTGAAAGCGAAATGTTAGCCGACGCCGGCCGCCACGGCCTCCGCATAACCGAAGTTGAAATCAGTGTCCGTTACGATGTTGACGGATCGACAGAAAACCCAATAAAACACGGTTTTGGGGTTCTTATGATGGTTCTGAAAGATATCGAATTCAACAGGCCTCTCTACTACCTGACATTACCTGGATCAATTCTTGGAATTATCGGGCTTATTATGGGTGTCATTTTCCTTCGCGAGTTCATCCTGGGAAAAAACCTGTATTTCGGGCCTACCATGCTCATGGTTCTGTGTATTGTTATAGGGAGTTTTATGGCTTTGATGGGTATTATGCTGCATTCGGTATCTACGATTCTGAGGGATGCGCTGAAAGGTTAAAAGAGAAAAGGAGTAAAATTGATTTTTTTTCTTGAAATATTAAGAGTTGGATCTTATAACCATCTCTCTACATATGATTGATGAGTTTAGTAATCCATTTAGGTGAAACGTCTTAAAAACAGATAAGACTATGATATAATGGTTCCGTAGAAATGGTTTCGTAGAAAAACTATCTAAATTAATGTTAAGGGCTAAGGCTAACTGCTGAAAATATAGATCACAAGACCCAGTTCAAACTAATGCAGATTTGTTATTTCATAAGTTTTCTACAAAGCCGATTTTTTTCAATACTGTAACTGGCATCAAAATCATATCTTTGTCTTCTTAATACTGTATTAATAATATTAATCTCTTGATAGGTATTTTATGATAATGTGAATCCGCTGGGTTTATATACCTATTTCTTAATGCTCCATTTTTATGTTGCCATCTAAACGTATTAACTCTATATTATTTGTTGCAATCTCCCTACTAACTGTTTCTACCTGAACACTCAAAATGAGCTAGAATGGAATTGTAATACTTTAGCCACATGCATTTATTCAGATTAAAGCGAAATCGTCCGGGTATTGAAATTGTAACTAACATTTAAAATATTTTTCCTAAAAATTTTTATTTATTTTATATTATATTAATTCATTATAATATTATCACATACATTAATATTTGGAACAGTATTAGCAAAAAATTTAAATAAGTTCTTGTAATATAAGTTCAGAAAAGAGGTTGAACAGATGAATAATGAGCTTAACACCGGTAAAAGTTCTCAGTGCATGATTCAATGCGAGGAAAAAGCATACAAGGAGGTTACAGTCCCTCAGAACATAACTGTGGTTCTTCCTGCTTATAATGAGGAGGTCTCTATCGGAAGCATAGTCCTGCTAACTAGCCAGTATGCAGACAACGTGATCGTGGTCGATGACGGCAGTTCGGACCGCACAGCCGAGGTCGCCGGGAAAGCAGGCGCCGAAGTTGTTCGCCATGAAACGAACCGCGGAAAAGGCGCAGCTCTCAAAACCGGCTTTACAGCCGCAGCCGACCTGGGTGCAGACGTCATTGTGACCATGGACTCCGACGGTCAGCACAACCCCGCCGAGATCCCGCGGCTGGTTGCCCCAATCCTCAAAGGCGAAGCCGACATGGTCAACGGCAGCCGATACCTCAACGGCCTTGACAAGAATACCCCAGCCTACCGCCGCGTCGGGCAGACAATCCTCGACGGAGTAACAAATCTCAACTCCGGCCTCCGGATCACAGATTCCCAGAGCGGCTTCCGAGCCTTCTCAGCCTCAACAAAAGACGTCTTCCGCTTCACTGCCAAAGGCATGGCAATTGAAAGCGAAATGCTAGCCGACGCCGGTCGCCACGGCCTTCGCATAACCGAAGTCGAAATCGGCGTCCGTTACGATGTTGACGGATCAACAGAAAACCCAATAAAACACGGTCTTGGGGTTCTTATGATGGTTCTGAAAGATATCGAATTCAATAGGCCTCTTTACTACCTGACATTACCTGGATCAATTCTTGGAATTATCGGGCTTATTATGGGTGCCATAAGTCTATCTAAGAACTAAACCAACTCTTGAGAAGGTTCGATCTTAATGCCTCGAAAGAAATCTGTAAGCATAGTCATTCTTTCATACAACAACAGGGAAGACTTGGAAGAATGCATCCCTTCTTTAATGTCTCAAACATATCAAGATTTTGAGATTATTGTAGTGGACAATGCATCTATGGACGGCAGTGAAGAATTCATAAGAACCAACTATCCCATGATAAAAGTAGTTCAGACAGGAAAAAACCTTGGATACCCTGCAGGTAATAACGCAGGCTTTGAGGTTGCAGAAGGTGAATATATTGTAGTTGTGAATCCAGATACTGTTGCAGATCCAGAATGGCTTGCTGAACTTATAAAACCCCTCAAAAATGACCCTACAATTGCAGCTACCACTTCAAAGGTTCTAATATATTACCAGAAAGACAAAATTAATACATGTGCAAACACAAGCCACCTTACAGGACTTACCTTTTGTAGAGGACTTAATAAGTCTGCTGACGAATTCAGCAACTTCCAGGCAGTAGGTGCAGTCTCTGGTTGTTCATTCGCAATAAGAAGTGATGTTTTAAAGTATATCAACGGATTTGACCCTGACTTTTTCGTTTATATGGAAGATGCGGATCTTTCATGGCGAATACGTTTTGCGGGCGGTAAAATTCTGTATGTTCCTGAGTCCATAATATATCATAAATTCAATCTGTCAATAGCTCCCTGGAAAGAGTTCTACCTTGAAAGAAACCGTTATTTAATTTTATTGAAAAATCTCAATACAAAAACGCTGTTATTGCTAACGCCTGCACTTGCAATAACTGAAATTGTAACAATGAGCCATGCTGTCTTAAATGGGCCCAAATACATAAAAAGTAAATTTATGGCTTATTTATGGATAATAAAGCATATTAGAGCTATCTCAATAAAAAGAGATGAAACCCTTTCTAAAAAAAGAATCACAGATAAGGAGTTTTTTGGACTGCTGGACTGGAGTATTCCTTTTGAACAGGTTATTGAAAACCCTATAATGAAAAGAACGACTGATATTATTTTCAATTCTTTTTATTCATTGAATATGAAAGTAATAAGAAGAATAGTCTAATCAAAAAGAATCACAGAAACAGGGTCGATTACTGTACTACTGCTTTACTTTTATTATTTTCTTGAAAAACTACTGGATGGATATAAAAATGAAAATATGTCTTACATGTTCCCATGGCGGTCATCTTACAGAAATTCTCCAACTAATGGATGCGTTCCAGGGTCAAGATATTTTTTTCATAACATATGAAGGAGCCAGAACAAGTGAGCTCCCAAAAAAATATACTCTAAAAAATCTGGGAAAAAATCCTGTAAGATTCTTGCTCAGTATTCCTAAAGTATTCAATATTCTGCTGCGCGAAAAACCAGATATTGTTATTTCAACTGGTTCTGAAATTGCAATCCCTGTCTTTTATACTGCAAAATTGCTTCGGATAAAAACCATGTTTATTGAAAGCCTTTGCAGAGTTGAGGAACCTTCGCTAAGCGGAAAAATAGTCTATCCCGTTTCAGATGTCTTTTTAGTCCAGTGGAAACAGTTACTTTCCAAATTCGGGAAAAAAGCACAGTACTGGGGGAATGTCCTTTGATTTTTGTGACTGTTGGGAGCCATTATCAGGGTTTTGACAGATTAATTAAAAAAGTAGATGAGATTGCAGGAAAAATTGATGAAGATGTAGTAATGCAAATCGGAAATACAAAGTATAAGCCTGTAAATGCAGAGTATTTTGAATTCGCGGAATACTCTAAGGTTCAAAAACTTAATTCAAGTGCTAGAATCGTAATCAGCCATGCAGGTGTTGGATCAATTTTAACCGCATTGGAACAAAAAACTCATCTTATAATTGTTCCCCGCTTAAAAAAATATGGGGAAGTTGTAGATGACCACCAGTTACAAATTGCAAAAGAAATGTCAGATAATTCTAATGTTACGGTTATCTATGATCTAGAAGAACTTGAAGGATCCTTAAAAACAGATTTTTCTTTCACAAAAGACTGTAACAGGAACAAACTTGTTCAATCTCTAAAAAGATACATCTATTCAATTTCTTAACATGCTTATTGGTTTGATTATTTATGAGAATCTGTGTAATTACATCTGCGAAATTCCCACCTGAAGAAGGAATCGGTAATTATATTTATAATATGTCAAAGGAATTTATTCGAAAAGGGCATCAAGTTACTGTCATTACACGAGGGTCTTCCAAAGCTCAAGAAGAAAACTTTGAAGGTATCCGATTATATAGAGCTCCGTTTTTTCCTTTATATCCCCTTCACGTACAAGTTCACGGAGTATTTGTAAATAAATTGTTCGCTTCAATTAAGTCTGATTTTGATGTAGTACATTACCATACTCCTCTACCTCCACCTATTAAAACAAATCTTCCAACAGTTACTACTGTACACACTCCTATGAAAACTGATACTGGAATGGTAGAGCTGGTAAATCCATTTTCTCTAGCAGTAAAGCTGCAAGGAAAGGTAAGCTGTCTGATTGAATCAAGATTGTTTAATATTTCTGATATAATTACATCAGTTGCAAGCTCTGTATCTCAAGAACTAGGCGAATATGGGTTAAATCCAGGTGATGTAGAAGTCATAGGCAACGGTGTAGATGAGAATTTGTTCTGTCCTATCCAGAATAAGACAAATGAGAAATATATTCTATATACAGGCCGGTTAAGTTACAGAAAAGGACTAGTTGATTTTATTGAATGTGGTATTAGTGTTTGTTCACGATATCCAGATGTCAATTTCAAACTTACAGGAAAAGGACCTTTATTTGAGAAATTAAAAGGAATTGTTCACGAGTCCGGCTATCAGGATAGGTTTGAATTTTTGGGTCATGTCGAGAAAAGTAAGTTAATCGAATTATATCAAAATGCAACAATATTCGTGTTGCCATCTCATTATGAAGGTCTCCCCACTACACTGCTTGAAGCAATGTCCTGTGGTCTACCTGTTGTTGCAACTGCAGTAAGCGGGAATCTAGATGTTATAGAATCAGGAAAAAATGGAATTCTTGTTCCTATAAAATCACCTGACAGAATGGCTGAAGCGGTATCTTTTCTTTTGGATAACGAAAAGTTGAGAACAGAACTTGGAATTGCAGCAAGAAAAACAATTGAACAAAAATTTACATGGAGTGCAATCTCTGATAAAATTCTTCGCTGCTATTACTCTATTTGTAAGGAGCCGGTTGCAATATGAAAGTCTGTATCGTATGTTATGGATTAACCGAAAATAATATCCGGCTTCAGCCCTGGAGATACTTCTCTGAAATTGCAATTGGCCTTTCCAAGAAAAACTTTGATGTTACGATTATTACCGATGGTTCTTCAGAGGGACAAAATCTTACTGGCATTCCAATAAGGCATGTAAAAAAGCTGAGGAAATTGCCATTCCAATCTAATACGGAATTGGTCTCTCTAATTAAATCCGAACAACCAGACATAATTTTATGGTCAGTCACGGCTCTTGATTATCTCTATTTGAATATATTTAAACAAATAGGCATCCCTGTAATTGGATTGTTTACTGGACCCATTTACAAACCCTCAGATATAACAAGAATCGGGACTCACGAAATACTTAAAAATATAAAATTCTTATCAGCACACATTCTTTACGCTTCCTTGCCATCTTTTTTTATTCGTGGGCTTGTGAATTCTTTACATTGCAATAAAATATTTGTCATGAGCCGTAAAAATAAAGAGATAATTATAGAGAAGGGCGGGGATATACGCAAGGTTGCTCATGTTCCAGCAGGCATAGAAGAGTCTGATTTTATGAAATCTAATGAATTTAATTCAATTATCAGCAAATATAAGCTTGACAAAAATTCATTTAATATTCTCTACTTTGGGTCTCCTCTGAGCATCAGAGGTACAGATTCCCTTATTAAAGCAGTTTCAAAAGTAAGAACTCAACATCCTTTGATTAAACTTATAATTCTTTCGAGGCGCAGAGACGGTGAATTGAGTCATGAAGAAATGGAGATTCAGGACTTAATTCTAAAACTCGGCTTAGAAAAAAATGTACAGATAATCTCCGGCTTCCTGGATAAAGATGAAGTGAAAGAATTCATTGCCTTTTCCAACTTAATTGCTTTACCCTTTAAAATTGTTCCATCCGATGTGCCAACAAGTATTCTTGAATCTATGGCTATGGGAAAAACTGTCATTTCTACAGCTCTTGACGGTATACCCGAGTTACTTGAAGACGGCAGAGGGTTTGTTGTCCAGCCAAATAACGACGAAGATCTAGCTGAGAAAATTATCTTTTCAATTCAAAATAGGGATCTTACAAAGAGCATGGGTAAAAAAGCTGCGTCCTATATGCAAAAATATCCAAGATGGCATGACGTGTCTGAATATGTAGTATCCGAAATTAAACAAGTTTTAGGCAGAAGATCAGTAAGCGAGGTGGGTTTATGATCCAAAAGCCTATGTTCATATGTATTACAGGGATTGACGGGGTAGGGAAAACGACTCATGTAAATTTAATTCTAGAACATTTACGTAAAAAAGGCATCAAATGTCAATATAAATGGCTTCGTTTTCACCATTTATTCTCACTGCCATTACTGGCTTTTTGCAGAGTTGCAGGCTATACACGTGTGTCTACTCTTGGAGGATCTCAAAAGTGCTCCTATCATGAGTTTTACAAGTCAAGACTTATCTCGACAATATATCCCTGGATTTTGTTTCTGGACACCCTCTTATTTACAATTATAAAAGTCTATATTCCAATGTTCTTTGGAACAAGTATTGTGTGTGATCGTTTTGTATATGATACGTTAATAGATGTAGCTGTAGCAACTAAAGTTCATGAAATATACAGAAAACCCGTTGGTAAATTATTTCTTAAACTGATACCGAAAAATGCACATTTTGTAATGTTGGATCTTGATAAATCTACTATATTTTTAAGGAGACCTGAACTTAAAAATGATTTAACTTTTGACGAACGCTATGGCTTATATCAAAATTTTGTAAATTTATTTAGTATAGCTGTTGTTGACAACAATGATAATGCTAAGAATGTAAATAAGTTGATTATATCTGTTTTGGAGATCTAACATGAGTTCTAAAGATGGTTACGTTAAAACCTCAATTCCGCTAATAAATGCACTTTTCAAATTTAAACTTTTTATAGTCGTTTCCAACTGGATTTTCCAAGGGATGCTCTACGCCGATAAAACTGAGCGTGTATTTCGTTTGCTTTTGGATGGTTTAATGACACTTATATTGTATGCGTTTTTCATTAACTTGATTCTAGATACACACATTGTTTTGATATTTTCTTTTTTTGTTGCACACACAGTTAATTGGATTTTTAATGGTCAGCTTTTTGTTTTGGGGCGATACATCGGGATTAAACCTAAAAAACAAGATGAGTTTTGTAAATATATATATGAATTGAAATATAGGGCTGAAAGAGAGACAAGTATTCAGTTAATTGCAATATATGGAAGTATGTCTAGAAAAGAGTTAAGTGAAAGTTCGGATTTAGATGTTAGAATTTTACGAAAAAAAGGTTTTCTAAACGGACTAAAAGCATGTTTATTTGGATCATTCGAAAGAACAAGATCATTATTTAATAAATTTCCACTTGATTTGTATGTCATAGATAGCAAGGATCATTTATCCAAAACTAGAGAAGATGAAACTGCTATTGTGATATACGATGTATCATAGAGGGTCATTTCATGGTAAAAATGGCTATAATTCACAATATTGTTACACCCTATAGGCTCGAACTATTTGAAAGATTGTCTAAACACGATTTTATTGATAAATTAGATGTATTTTATTGCCTAGAAGGGCGTACAGATCGAAAATGGAACTTAAAGCATAATGAAACTTACAAATACAATATTTTACCGGGATACACACTCGTGCTGCCGCTAATGAAAATTCCTTGTTCGATAAACCCTAGTATTTTTTCAGAGATACGTAAGGATAAATATGATGTAGTTATTGTCTTTGGCTTTACCGACGTAACTTCTCAATTAGCATATATTAGATGCAAAATTGAGAACATTCCTTTAATATTTTTTTCTGAATTGACTGGTAATTATTTGTCAAAGTTCAGTAAATTATATCCACCACTATTATCTTTTTTTATAAAGTCTTCCGATGCAATAATTGTTCCTAGTACTAAATCAAAAGACTATCACACTAGACTTAGTGGGTTTACAGATAACATCTTCATTTCTCCAAATACAATTGATAATACTAAGTATACCAATAAATCACTAAAATACCGGGAAATGTCTAATCTCATAAAAAAAGATTTATCAATTACTACCAAAAAAAATATCCTATTTGTTGGGAGATTCATAAAGTTAAAATGTATAGATAATCTGATTGAAGCATTTATAAGACTGAAGGCAGAAAATGATACTATTGGTTTAATCTTAGTTGGTGATGGACCCGAAAAGAGTTATTTGAAAGATTTATGTAGGAATGCGGGGGTAAAAGATGTCCATTTCCCAGGTTTTATTAGTGATGAGGATGAAAAAATAAAATATTACTCTATTTCTGATCTTTTAGTACTCCCATCTTTATTTGAACTTCACCCGTTGGTACTTCCTGAGGCTATGGCATGTTCGTTGCCCATTATAACAACAACAGCAGTAGGAAGTGCTAGTGATATTATTATCAATGGTAAAAATGGTTATATCATTAATACAGAAAACGTTGAACAGTTGTATTGTGCGATTAAAAAGATTCTGTTAAAGGATAATATTGAATCTATGGGAAATTGTTCCTTACAAATTTTAAATGAAAAATGTTCATTAGATATAGCAGTTGAAGGCTTTGTGAATGCAAGTAGATTTGTAGAAGGCAGGAGATAATATCATTACAGGAATGAAAAATAATTTGGTTACTTTATTATACTTTACTTTAGTTTTGTTGGCAGCTGTGTTACTCCTTCCAAAATCACTGTTAGGTTTTTACCATGTTCAAGCATTTTCTGCTATCTATTTGCCTAATTTAGCAGATTCATCTAAATCAATTATAGGTTATACAATATTAATGAAAGTTTTATCCCTCATGTTTAGTGGAAACGTTTTGGTAATTAGCAACATTGCAGGTATTGATTCTGTTCTATCTGTCATTTTTTCATATCTTTTACTCTTTCGTATTGTGGACGGAAATCCTAAAATAAAGACTATCGTTTCATTTTTATATCCAATTGTAATACTATACTTAGCACCCGCTGACATATTAGTAGGATATGTTTCAGGTTTTTCAATGATTTTATATTTTATTATTTCTTTTTTTTTGATAGATGAAAGAAGGAAGTGTAATTATACATCTTTGTTTTTTATTGCATTCATTTCATGGGTTGCATTGGGGTTATTTTGGCATACCGTACATGTAATGATGTATCTTATATTTATGACTTACATGGTAATTTTTAACTTGTATAATATTCATAAGTATCGGACACTTCCTCAATGGAATATTTTAATCGTTCTTACTGTATCATTCTTGTTTATGTGGTTCTATCTAAGAGAATCTATAATTCACAACTTATTGTTGGAGAGTTTCAGTCATATTAGCATTTCATCAATATTTGATAAAGGTTCATTAGCAGGAATTTATTCTTATAAACATAATTTACACTATATGGGATATATCGATATAATGCGATATTTGGGATATCTGTTGGCATACACAATAATACTAATATTTGCAATAGAATATGCGATTAATATTATCAAAAAAAAAGATGTTTCAAAGACTCAGATATTCCTTCTGGCACTTTTTATATCTGAGATTCTATTTCTATTTATGTATTTTATATCTTCAGGGTCAATAGGACCAAGAATACTAATAACTTTTTCTTATCCCCTTATTATAATAATGCTTAATAATAATCGACAATTAAGTGTAAAATATTTAAATAATTTTAATATAAGAATGATTATTACATTATTTCTAATAATACCAGTTATACTTACAGCTGTATTCTCATCGTACAACTATTTTGTAGAAAGTCCTGAGCAAAATATATACATCGATTCATATGAGAATAGTTTTGGATGGATTTCTGAATATTCCAACGCTGATGTGATTATTTCTGACGCTCATACGAGTGGGCATTATCAACTATTTTATATATTGCAGAAAGTTTTTGATAAAAAACAAATAGATTTTATTAGTGTAAGTTATGCCAAATATGAACAAATAGTAGATTCTACATATAATCCATCAGATAATAGTTTATTAATCATCAATGAAATTCTATATGAAAAACATCTTCTATTTCAATCTTTACAAGCTTGGAACAAGTTTGAGCCACTATCTCCTGAATATATAGGGCAGAATACAAATTTAAATAAGATATACAATGATGGTCGTGTGGCAATTGCTCAATGAATTTTTACCCCTTCAAAGATATTTTGTAATAAATATGGGGTTCTCAAAAAATGATCAGTTTTTTAGGGGGTTATTGAACCTTAGTTACTACATTCGGCAGGTGTCAACGGCGGTAAATAATTCTCCATTTTCGGCGGATTAAAATTCCCTAATTCTCAATACTTGAGAAAAGTTGGCAGTGTACCTATATTTCTGTAAAATTACAAATTTTAAGAGATTTTTGAGTCAAGAATTCGATATCATTAGATTAGTTTCACATACAGTCTCCAAAAAATTGACTTCGAATTTACAGCAAATTCGCGACATTGTCATTTTGTTTTGAGATTAGTTCTATAATATTTGTTTTGGAATAGGTTCAATGGAAAAAAGTGGAAGTAATCTTCAGTTTAATAGAGTTCAAAAAGCCCCTGTGCGACATGTAAATATATATATTCGTAATTACTTGGCTTACTAGCCATCCAATTCCAACCCCCAAAATTCCAAGTATTTTTATTGTAAACAAACTCACTAGTAATGTTATCCCGGTAATCATTAAATTTGCCAAAATCACAGCATTTATATTCTTTTGAACTCTTTTCATTGCAATATATATATTATTAAAGGTCATTGGAATCACAGAAATTGCCAGACTCCAGAGCAGTTTTTCCCCGTTAACTGAATATTCATTCCCATACAGCATTAACATTTTTTCACCTTCAAAGAAAATCACAACAATAACAGAAACGACTAGCAAAATTGTAAATTTCAAGTATTTTCTTATATTTTGTGTAAGTTCTGCTTCATTACTAGATCCTTCTGCAAACAATGATGTAGCTATGGAGTTCGGAATCATAAATATAATTCCTGCAATCATCCAAGTAATGTAAAAATACGCAGTCATTTCAGTATTTAGCATATTAGTAATGATAATTGGCAAAACAAAATTTGGCATGATCTCAAGAATCCCTGCAATATAGTTTCCTGCAGAGTAATGAAAAATCCCTTTCATTATGTGTAAATCGACAATAGGTATTGGCAAATACTTGGCATTAACTTTCGGAATCAGAATTAATAAAGCAATGAGTATGGAAACAATGTATGCTATAGCGTAAGAAGCAATAATTCCATATGAACCATATGCTATAAAATAGAAAAGTATGGGAATTTTTGTACTGTTTTCTATTGCTATTTTGAAAAATGATAAATTTACTTTCCGATACCCAACAAAAATACTATTCTGTAAACTGGAAATTATCGTAAGTATGGAGAACAAAATAAATATAGCTGCATATATAATATTTGATCGAATAATTGAAAGAGCAGGTGAAAATATCTCAACTTCAAGCACAAAAATCACACTAATGATGCACGATATAGATGCGCTAACAGTAAAACACGAATTTATCAAATTCCTTGCTTCTTCTTTTAAATCGGATAAAAACCGTATAAGACTAATACTAAATCCTAAATTCGAAATCAGTGCAATTAATCCAGTAGTCGAGATAATTGTAGAAGCTAATCCAATATCTCCAGCAGTATACAACCTTGCAGCAAGAAACCAGAAAACAAAGCCTGCTAGACTTCCAATAATGGAATTTGCTACAAGATAAAATGAATTTCTGAAAAGTGAATCAGAAATAAACGAGAAAATCCATTTTTTTACCTTCATACATTCCACACATTACCTTTCACAATTATTCAGCTTTCAGAAAACTCTGAATGTCCTTGCAGCACTTAACTACCTTCCTCTAATACGATGTACTTCTACTATCCTCGTACATTGGTAGTGATTATTCAGTAATCCCTTATTCATTGTGGCTGAAAGCTTTATATCTTGTAATTATATCAAATAGTTCTTTAGAGTAAACGTAACTCCGGTGACAGCAAGATCTCATTTCGGTTAAATAGGCTTCTTTCAATAGCGATTATATAACTATATTCTTATCTACTTCCGATACATCGAACATAGGTCGTTGGGGCTGCTATTATTTATAGTCTTTTTTAATATCTTAATACCCCGTTAAGATCTCAACTTTTCTACAAATTATCTATTATTGGCACGCTACCTTCAATTTCCCTCACTTGATTTTTACGATATCAGGAAGGCTGCTGAGGATGATTGCAATTTTCATGAGTTTCACTTCATTTTTATAAATATTCTCATACACCTGAAGTTCTTTTATATTCGGAAATATGTTTTAGTATATCTTAAATTTTGCTTATTCAAAAAGTAGATTCAATTTTATTTTTTTACAAATCTCATATGCATAAATGGATAATATTATTGAAAATATTGTTATTATATATGGAGTGATAGTCAAAGCTAGGTCGGCTACATCAATTACTGATCTTTGTAAGGCTGGAACTATTATTGGCATGTGGAATAGGTATATTTGAAATGAATATTTACCGCAAAATTGTAAAATATTATTAATATATTCAATTTTCATTAAAATTGAGGAGATCAACATCATTGAACATGGAAAAGTTAGTCCATATATACATGTTGTGAGCTGATATGATGTTTGGCTGTGATTGATTATTTGTATCAGAGCAATAACAAACAAAATTGAAAAAGCAATAAAATATTTTTTTGTATTTTCATTATCTTTATAATATGCCCAAAACATCCCAAAAATAAATACTGGTAAATATAACATTGTACGATCATCAATGAGTGAGATGCTGATTTTGTAATATATGGCGTTAATTATATTAAATAGTAATATTAAAAGAGAAAACATAAATAAAGTATAAGTACTAAAAAAATATAAAATAGTAATACAAATCACGGTTATTATTAGTAAAGAAAATAAATACCATAAATGCATAGCAATAAAATTCGTTCCTACTAATAAATTTTCTAGGCCCTGGATGTTTAAGGAATTCCAAAAATTGGTAATGCCACCAAAATCAGCTTTAAAATAACGTGTTGCTATATATACTGCAATATATTCTGGTATAAATATTAACAGAGAATATCCTATGTATGGTTTATACAACCTAATGAACCTTTTAGCAAAATACTTTTTTAAAAATTGTTTATCTTCCAATTCATTGATATGATTTAATACAAATTTATATCCTGATATAAATGTAAATAAGACTAATCCTAGTACCTGAATTTTAATAGTTGATTTCCAGAAAATGGCATCAGATGTATTGAATGTCTGTATTGAATGATAAAATACAATAAAAGCTATTGCGATTCCATCAAGTAGAGTTAGCCTATTTAATTTTAGATATGACATAATGCCTCTATTCAAAACGAGTGATTTTTGTATTTTTGATGAATATCGAGTTTTTCAGAAAAAATTTCTTCAGTTAGATAATATCTCGAATTTTAGGTAAGAGATTTTCGTTTTAATCTCAGGCCTCGTGCCGAGAATAATTGCAATCTTCATATTTTTACCGCGTCCTTGCCGGAAAATATTCTTTAATCAACCTGCAATTTAATTTCTATTTCAAGAATATCCTACTTTTGCATCTAATGACATCAACATTATATCTAGGTAGCTTACAATTTGGGGGCTTCACTCTAAAAAGTCTTCTCCCTTGTTTTGCTTCACTAACATCCCAGCTCTCAGTAGACTCTCAAAAGTCCCTGCATCACTCCAGAAACCCTCAAGCATTCCGTACTCCATAGCTCCCTTGTTTACATAGTAATTATTTACATCTGTAATCTCAAGCTCTCCTCTGCCAGAAGGCTTGAGTGTCCTGATCACATCAAAAACTTCAGAATCATAAATATAGAGCCCAGTAACTGCAAAGTTAGTTTTTGGAGTTTTTGGTTTTTCTTCGATGCCTATTACTTTCTCACCTTTCAGTTCTGCTACTCCAAACCTGTGAGCATCAGACACTTCTTTCAGGAAAATTTTGGCACCAGTTTTGAAGCTCTTGACATCATCTTTTATATTGTCCTGGAAGATGTTGTCGCCTAAAATTACAGTTACGCTGTCTCCATCAACAAAATCTTTTGCTAGATAGAGTGCCTGGGCAATCCCTCCAGCTTGTTCTTGGATTTCATATGTAAAATGCACTCCAAAATCTACCCCGGATCCCAATAGTTCAAGAAAATGTCCTGCGTGCCCTCTACCTGAAACTATCATTATGTCTTTTATTCCGGCACTTATCAGAGTCTCAAGTGGGTAGTAAATCATTGGTTTGTCGTAAACTGGCAAAAGATGCTTGTTTGTAACTTTAGTCAGAGGGTAGAGTCTGCTACCTGTGCCGCCTGCAAGTATTACGCCTTTCATATATTTCTCTCCTTTAGATAGTCTTTAAGTGCTTCTTTCCAGTGCCTCATGGGTTCAGTTTTAGTATTTGCAAGAACTGAATACTTCGGTCTTTTTGCTTTTCTCGGGAATTCTTCACTTGTACAGGGAATTACGTTATCAATAATCGAAGAGGCAAATTCGTACCAGGAACAGATCCCATCGTTTGTAATATGGTAAATCCCTGGTTCGAGTCCAATTATCTCTTTTACTTTTGCAGCAAGGTCTACTGTGTAGGTAGGTTTGCCGAACTGGTCATTGACTACTTTTACAGTATCCATTTCTCTGGATAGCTTCAGCATGGTATCAACGAAATTTTTGCCATGGGTGCCAAAAAGCCAGGAAATTCTAATAATCCTGAAATCGTCCACATTTTCAGTTATTTTCTTTTCACCAAGAAGTTTTGAATGTCCATAGACATTAATCGGGTTTGGAGTGGCGGATTCTGTATACTCCTTCTTAGATCCGTCAAAAACATAGTCAGTACTGAAATGAACCAGTTTAGCTCCGACAATAGAACAGGCTTCTGCAATATTTCCGGGTCCATCTCCATTTACTTCATACGCCAGTTCCTGGTTATCCTCGCAGCCGTCTACATCAGTGTAGGCGGCAGCATTGATCACAACATCCGGATTGATTTCCCTGATAGCTTCCAGAACCTGCTTCCGGCTTGTGATATCGAGATCTTTGTGAGTAAACTTAACTGCTTCAGGAAAAGCTTTGCAAAGATCTGAGCCAAGCATCCCGCCGGCACCAAGAATTAGTGTTTTAATGGTTCCCACCACCATCGATTTTCTACATACCATTTGACCGTCTGTTCCAGAGCTGCATCAAAATCATATCTGGGTTTCCAACCCATTTTCTCCAGTTTGCTGCCGTCGAGCGAATATCTAAAATCGTGACCTTTCCGGTCTTCAACATACTCGATTGAGGATTCGTCTTTATCAAGCATTTTAAGAAGGCGGTAAGTAATTTCGAGGTTTGTAAGTTCGTTTCCACCTCTTATGTTGTAGATTTCTCCGCTGCTGCCGTTGTGGAGGACAAAGTCGACTGCAGAACAGTGATCTTCGACATAGATCCAGTCCCTAATGTTCATGCCTGTTCCGTAAACAGGGACTTTTTTCCCATCCATTAATCTACTAATGAAAAAAGGAATTAATTTTTCAGGATACTGATAGGGCCCAAAGTTGTTTGTGCATCGGGTTATGCAAACGGGCAGACCATAGGTTGTATAGTAGGACATTGCAAGAAGATCTGAGCCTGCTTTGCTTGAAGAATAGGGGCTTGAAGGATTCAGATTATCGGTTTCGGTATAGGAACCCTCTGCTATGCTTCCATACACTTCATCAGTTGAAATATGAATGAACTTTTTTATGTTATTTGCAAGGGCGCTCTGGAGGAGGGTATTTGTCCCAAGCACATTTGTTCTGACAAAAACTGAGCCGTCCTCTATTGAGCGGTCAACATGGCTTTCAGCTGCGAAATGGACAACCTGATCTGCTTCTTTCATTACTTCATTGACTATAAGAGGGTCGCAGATATCACCTTTGACAAAAGAATAATTTGGGTTATTTTCAACATCTTTTAGGTTGGCTGGGTTTCCTGCATATGTCAGTTTATCAAGATTTATAATTTGATAATCCGGATATTTTTCCAGCATGTAACGGATAAAATTACTGCCTATGAATCCGCAGCCGCCAGTAACCAACAGTTTCAATTTAGTCACCTTTTTGTCACGTGCATTTATTATATCTGTTTTTATCCTATGGTTGGTTATAGAACTTAGTTGAAAACTTTAAATATTAAAAATTCATTTTAGCATTTCCAAATTCTGGCAGGAGTTTGTCTTTCTCTGAAAGTTTTATGTCTTTCTCAGGGACTTTCCAGTCAATTCTTAAGGAAGAATCATTGTAAATTATGCCAGCTTCAGCTTCAGGGTGATAGTATTCATCACATTTGTACGTAAAAACTGCAGTTTCGCTTAGGACGGAAAAACCGTGAGCAAAGCCTTTTGGGATTAAAAATTGTCTTTTGTTCTCTGCGGAAAGTTCTACCCCTACCCATTCTCCAAAAGTAGGTGAATTTTTTCTCAGGTCTACGGCAACGTCATAAACTTTTCCTTTGAGAACTCTCACAAGTTTTGCCTGGCTGTAAGGGGCTAACTGGTAGTGAAGTCCCCGGATAACTCCATACGAAGATTTGGATTCATTGTCCTGAACGAAGTTATACTGTTTTCCCGTTAACACCTCCAGCTTTTTCTTATTGTAACTCTCAAAAAAATAGCCGCGGTCGTCTGTGAATATCTTTGGTTCTATTATCACGAGATCTTCTATTTTGGTTTTTATCAGATTCATCTCGTTTGCCTCTTCATTAATTCTCAGGCCGATTGTCGTGACTCTTTGATTATATTAATTTTTTATTGAATTACATTTTGTAATTATTTAAAGTATTTGGTTTGTGTTTATATCTTATTAATCTTATTTTTCCCCAGAACGGGTTTAATTATATTTCTTATTTTATAATCTCAAAAAAGAAATTGTAGTTCTAAATCACATATAATTCTCAAATATTTTTAAATAGTTTGGTAGAGATCTTATATACTCATCTAGAACCTGCTAAACTGAGTGAGAAATGTGAAACCATTAATTTTTGGGGAAACCACCCGTGTTCCAGATGTAAGAACTCTTTATGACATGAGAGAAGTCATTGCAGACAAGCAATGGCTTAAGACGGCTGAGAATTTCGAGCTATATTATATGTACAGGGAGCTTGCCCGAAGTAAAGAGGAGCTTGAACTTATGCAGGAGTTCGGACTGCGCTATGATATTACTGTCATTCCGCCAGCAAAGCTTGGGAAGGAGTACATCAAGACTGCAGGACACTATCATCCAAAGATCCCGAAGGCGGACATCTCTTATTCAGAGATTTATCAGGTGCTGGAAGGGTCTGCAGTATATATTCTCCAGAAGGCAGGAGGGGGCTTAAAAATTGCAGATGTAATCGCTGTTGAAGCTCAAAAAGGAGATATTGTTTTTATCCCTCCTGATTACGGACATATCACGATTAACAGGTCGGAAAAAGTTTTAAAAATGGCAAACTGGGTCAGTAGGGATTTTTCCTCGCTCTACGAGCCTGTCCGGCAGTTTGGAGGAGGGGCTTATTTTCTGCTTGAGGAAGGGTTTGTCAGGAATCCAAATTATTGTTTTGTGCCGGAAATCAGGAGGCTTGAACCAAAAGGAGCTGAACTGCTCGGGCTTTCGAAAGGAGAAGACATGTATGAGCTGGTAGAAAATTTGCAGGCTCTCAGGTTCCTCAAAGAGCCAGAATCTTTGACCTGTATGTTTGAAACCGCCTACTGCTGACTGGGAGTAAGCTCTATGGCTTTTAACCCTTTAGAATAAAAAATTCTATAGTTCCTTCCTTTTCTAATTTATATAAGTTTGTTCACATTTTTAGAAACGTTTTTATATTTTGAAATTTTCTTATCAAGGATTAGCCCATCTATTTATACTTTGGGTATAACTAACTGTATGGAGGTTAGTTTACGTTTAAATATATATTCCAGTTTTATAATACGGGCAATTCAACAAAAAATAGTTTGAAAAGTAGTCTGGCTGTTCGACTTAATAACTTAAAAAAAATGGAGTTTAATCCTCTATACTGGTTTGTGCTACCAGGTTTTGTTTTCTGTTCAGGTGGGTTATACACAGGCTTCTATTTGTTACAGAATTATTACCTTGGTGGAAGACTTCCCTTCGGACCGACGGTTCTGATGGTCCTGCTAAGTATTCTGGGAATGGGGATGACCTTTACCGGAATTTTACTTCATGCAATCTCGGGTTTATTCAAGCACTTACAAGAAAACCGCCAACTTCAAAATAATTTTTCCGAACACCAGAACTTTAATTAATTGCTCCTTTCAATAACGGTTTTCTATTTCCAGTTCTCCTTCTCAATAATAATTTTTTTGCAAAGCAGTCTGGGCAAAAGTATTGATAGAAAAATAACTGTCAGTGGAAAATCGGATAATAAAATGAAGAAATAAAAAAGAAGACCGAAGAGAAGGCAGTTATGTAAACAAACCCTTCTTCTCAAGTCTTTAACTCTTTTATGCTATTATTTACTGCTGATCAAAATCGGTCTTGTAAATTTTTCCAGAGACCTGAACTACTGTCAGGTTTTGAGTTCAGCTCTTTTTCAGAATCCTGGTCAGGCTCTGTCTGGGAAGTTCCTGCTGCAAATATGGTCAGTTCTTTTTGATCAATGCTAACAATGCCTTTGCCCGGTTCATAAGCGCCTGTAAATAGCAGGTAGTCTCCAGGCAGGAGATCGTAGGTCATCAGGGAAAGGGTACTCTGGTTTTCCTCGCCTATGCTTATTGTGCCGTTGCCTTCCCCAATCAGGGTCTGGATATTATTTGAGAGCTCATCTCTATTGAGTTTGGACTCATAGTTTGTGGAGTTGATACCCAGATCCCTGGCAATGCCGATTTCGTTAATGAAAACATCGGTCCCGGCTCTTGTTCCATTGGTGCTGAGGTTTATATCAGCTCTATAAGCTTCTTTCTTTATAAGTGCAGCACCGTATGTGAAGTTCCCATCGACAGGCGCACCTTTGAGGCTCAGGTTAACCTCAAGATCTTCACCTTTTTCAAGTGTGTCTGCTGCATCCATTTCTAGTTCGTAGTCAAGAACTTCAAAGCAGGTTGCGGAGAGGATCACTTTTTTCATCTTGGATTTTTTTTCCTTCTCAGTTTTTTCTCCTTTCTTGTATTTCTCTCCTTTCTCAAATTTGTCCTTTTTGTTCTTATCATCAGCAAGCGTTATGAGGATGCCGTAGCACCCTGGCTCAAGGGAATCAAAAGTAAGGGGCTCAGCTAGGTCTCCGTTTTTATCTAGGGTTGCACTTATTGGGGTAGAGAAATTCGTGCCTTTGTTAAAAGCTTCTTCCAGGCTCATTGTTTTATTATCCGCAAGATCAATAAGGATCTCTCCAGTGGAACGTACATTAAATCCCTTAATAAGGTAAATCTCCACATCCTGCTTCTTGAAATCTGAAGAGCCGTTAAAGCTCATTATTACGCTCTGGTCTTCAGTGTAAAAAGGATGTGTGGAATATGGATACGTAAATGTCAGTTCAGTATTGTTTCCTTTCTTTAATTTTGGATTTGACTGTTTTATTTTAATTTTTGCTCCCTCTCCATCCAGCTTCTTTACTCCATAATAAGTAAAATTAAGAGGCTGTGGGAGCTGGATTTCTTTTCCTCCGCTAAGCGTAATCCAGCCGCCTTCAGTAGGGCTCTCACTGTGGTCTGCTAAAACGACGCTTTCTCCTTTCTTCTCAATACTTACAATTCCGGATTCTTTTTCCGAAAATGCTGTTGACACGGAAATAAGTGAGAAAATGCAGATCAAAACCACCAGGCTCAATATCCATTTTCTACAATTTATTTCACTCATTCCTGTTTTCTTATTCAATCATCACACCCCTTATATAAACATTCAATATTTTACCTCAATTTTATTACTACTTTTTTTCTTTTGTTTAATATTCATTTTATTAGTCATTAAGTTTCCACTCATTAATTTTTTTAATCAGATCTTATTAGATTATTAATTACGTTATATCCTCTATTTTAAAAATATTTTAATAAAAATATTTTTATAACCTGTCAAAATACTTATAATTAATTTCAGATAAGTTAATTTAAACTCCATATGCTTTTTTATGATTTTCTCCTCCTCAAATAAGCCACGAACAAGATTAATACGGCTAGAATTCCTGCTACCCACATCTTTTCCGATTTGAAATCCTTCTCAGCGTCCCCTTCGATGTTTCCTGCTGCTGGCTGTAATTCTACCTGTTTTGCAATGCTCCCAACATTTACCTCAAAACTGCCTGACGGCATAGACTTAGAATCATATGTGTAGCTGAAGCTCCCTTCAGAATCTACCTCCATTTCCTGAAAAGCCGTGATTTTTAGTTTGACACTTGGAGCATCCGACTTCCCATCAATCCTGATCTTATAGGTTCCAGGAGGGACACCTGCCTGGGAAACAGTAGCAACTCCGTCCTTTGCTTCTGCAGTTTTAGTAATCCACAGAAGCATTTTTACTCTCACATTCAGGTCATCTACCCCTGTTGCCTGCACGGTAAATCTATTATCAAAACCGGAGGGAATTCTCACATCTTCAAGCAAATACTCATATCTGCCGTCCACAACCTGTACTTCCTTTTCAAAAGTTATCAGCACGTCGACACTCTCTCCCTCAAAACCGGTTCCTCTTATTTCTATTACATCCCCAACAACTGGATTCGCAGGGATAAGTTCCCAGCTGCCTGAAGCAACTGCTCCATGAGATAAAATAATGCACAGGAGCATAGAAAGCAAAAGCAGAAATCCCAAATTCCCTTTATTCCTGGAAGGTAGGATAGATGTAAAAACTGGACTTACTAAATTAAATCTCTTAGAAGACAATTTGTTTAATCTCTCCTCTTGGATTTTTCGTCTGTAACAATCTAATCTTCATCAGACTAAATATTGAAAGAAGCTCGTACTTATGAAACGAATAATTATAAAAACTGCAGACAGATATAGAAATAGATACATAAAACTGGCTTATGTATTTTACTTTTTTCGTGTATTTTTTAGCCTTCTGCGCTGTCAGAGGCAAAAAATCTCTCTGTATGTGGTTTTAGCATTCAGTAATAGGAGAAAGGATTGTAACTCTCTACATCCTTTCTCTCGATTTTTTTCCCAAATTTTTCTTTGTTGTAAAGGCTGAATGAGGATTCTCCTGCCTGCTTTCTTGAGCTTATTTCTCTGCCTTACTTCCTTTTCCTCAATACAGCAAGCCCTATAAGGAGTGTTCCTGTAAAGCCTAGTAGGAAGGATGGGATCTTTGGTGGATTTCTTATGACATGAGCAATTGCTTTTGTCTGAATGTGAGGCTTGATTTCTTCAGATATGAACGTATCTGGAATTCCGAAAACGGAACTGAGTCCCATAAAAGGAGAGTGTTGACTTTTCAATGAAGAAATATTGCCAAGATAAGTTCCCGAAAGGGAACTCAGGCTCGCGCCGGGTGAGTCTCTGGATGAGATTCTCAGTTCTTTCTGTACTAGGCCTGCGAGTCCCCTGCCTTTCTCGTGGGCTCCTGCAAAGAGGATATAGTCTCCTGGAGGGAGATCTATGCCTGTCAGGGAAAGTGTACTCTGGTCTTCCTCGCCTATGCTTATTGTGCCGCTTTCTTTTCCTATTAAATTCTGGATCTCGTTCCTAATCTTGTCTTTTCCAGCTCCTGACTCGTTTCCTGTAAGACCAGTTTCCAGGCTCCTTATAATGTCAACTCCATTTACCACAGGTCTTGCCAATACTGCCGCCCGTGCTGGGATATTCTCATTCGTTTCGAATGTATCTGCTCTTACAAG
>ENA-OWPA01000633-OWPA01000633.1-bioreactor-metagenome-genome-assembly--contig:-NODE-633-length-40876-cov-19.509963_pt1 | contig 40876 bp, 29 predicted proteins | sample MGYA00238139_ERZ651803 | MGnify/ENA primary metagenome ERZ651803 (study PRJEB26909, sample SAMN07631231) | bioreactor metagenome | isolation source: Switchgrass digestor | place: USA: Dartmouth... | reverse complement strand
GAGGATACCGGGGCGCAAAGGATTTAGGTAAGGATAAATTCGGCAGAAGAAAGCGCAAAACATTTCGGGGAAAAACCTTACAAGATGTAAAAGATAAAATCAATCAATATGAATTTGAAGTCGCTACTGGTCTATATATTGAGCCAAGTAAAGATACACTAGTTGAATTTCTTAAGGAATATCATAGAGTTTGTGCCGGCTGCGATATGTGGGATGAAAATTATGAATATCCCAAAAACGCAAAATGGGAAGAAACCACAGCTCAGCTTAATAAAATGTATATAGATGTACATATTGAACCATATTTTAAACAGATGAAACTTGCAGATGTAAAACCCATTGAATTAGATAAATTTTATAATTATTGTCTTACTCATGAAAGAGAAAATAAAAAGAGCCATAGAACATATAAAATGGGAATTAATTCTGTAAGAAAATTGAATACCTTTTTAAAAGCTGCCTTTAATTATGCAGTTGCCAACGGAATGCTAAGGGAAAACCCATGCATTCGGGTTAAACTTTCTGCCCAGGAAGAATATGATCCTAATATATATGATGAAGATAAATTTTTGAAATTACTTGAGGCGGTTACTGGAACAGATGATGAAATACCCATTATATTAGCGGCTGGATGTGGGCTAAGACGTGGAGAAATATTTGGCCTAAGATGGAAAGATATAGATTTCAAGCAAAACACCATTACAATAGAAAAAACTAATGTAAGATTTAAAAATTATAAAGAAAAAGGACCAAAATCTAAAAATAGCAAGAGAACTTTTATAGCTCCGGAATATGTAATTGAAACTCTTAAAATGTATCGGATCAGATTAGGCAAACATAGTCCGAATGACAAAATTATAACCAGATGGAAACCAGGCGCTTATTCTGAACGATTTAAAAAGCTTTTAATAAAGTATGATCTTCCAATAACCAGGCTACATGATTTAAGACATTATAATGCCGTCCTGATGATGGGAAAGGTACCTGATAAAGTTGCTGCAAAAAGGCTCGGACATTCTGTCGAAATTTTAAGGAAGGTATACCAACATGTTAGAAAAGATATGGATGAAAAAGCTGCCGAAGAAATCAATTCTATTTTTGAACAGAAAAATAGCCATCAAACATCCAGTAATGCTTAATGGCTACCGTTTTGGCTACCGTGCGTATTCGCACCATTTTATTGATCGCTCAAACCCAATGCAGTCGAGGGGACTTGAACCCCTACCCAGAAAGCCCGGACTAGATCCTTAGTCTAGCGCGTATGCCAATTCCGCCACGACTGCTTATATTATATTATTTTATTGCGCTGTTTCTTGCCCAGCGAACGAATTATATTATAACAGTATTTAATTTAAAAAGCAATACTAAACTTTAAAGAAATTGTTAGAAATTGAGTGAAAAATTATTGCAATTTAAATTTTCTTACATGAACATTTAATAAATTATAACATATAATAATTAAAAACATATAATTTAACAAACGGATACTTTTACTCCGATCACGTATAGGAAGATAGGCATTAAATAATAAGATAAGCCTTTTACAAGTAATTTTTAAAATTTACATTTTTAGGATTGACATTTTAACATTCATATAATATACTGATAAAGTAAACAGCAACGGCGCTGTGGATTTATTTTCCACAGCGCCTTTTTTATTTTATTTTTTGATGAAAGGATGGTATATATGAGCAAGGTATTCATACCCAAAGACTACCGTTCGGTTTTGAACCTGTATGAGACACAAACTGCTATCGGAATGATTAAAAGGATTTTTGAAGACAATTTATCGGCAGCCCTCAATTTAAAGCGTGTGTCGGCTCCGCTCTTTGTTGAACCTCAAACCGGTCTCAACGATGACTTAAACGGGGTAGAACGCCCGGTGGAATTTGATATTAAAGAAACCGGCGGCACGGCACAGATTGTTCACTCCCTGGCCAAGTGGAAACGTATGGCCCTTCACAGATATGGCTTTAAGGTCGGCGAAGGTTTGTATACCGATATGAACGCAGTACGTCGGGATGAAGATATGGATAATCTTCACTCCATTTATGTGGATCAGTGGGACTGGGAAAAGGTTATAGACCGTCAGACCCGTAATCTCGATACATTAAAAGACACCGTACGCAAAATAGTCGGCGCAATCTGCGAAACCCAAAAACAGTTGCGTTCCCGTTTCGAAGGCCTTCCCGCCCCGCTTTCACCGGACGTAAGCTTTATTACGACACAGGAACTTGAAGATATGTATCCCGAACTGACACCGAAGGAAAGAGAAGATGAATATCTCAGAGAACATAAAACCGCTTTCATAATGCAGATAGGCGATCTTCTTAAATCCGGCGAAAAGCATGACGGCCGTGCGCCCGACTATGACGATTGGCAGATGAACGGAGATATTATATTCTGGAATGACCTTTTGGGGTGCGCTCATGAGGTTTCTTCCATGGGTATCAGAGTCGATGAAGTTTCTCTTAAGGAACAGCTTGTTAAAGCAGGATGTGAATATCGCGCCAAACTTCCTTTCCACAGGGATTTACTTGAAGGTAAACTTCCTCTGACCATGGGCGGCGGTATCGGTCAGTCCCGTCTGTGCATGCTTCTTCTCGGTAAAGTACATATCGGAGAGGTCCAGGCATCGGTATGGGATCAGGAAACCGTATCGGCCTGTGAAGCCGCCGGAATAACATTACTATGACTTATAAGGGGGAATTGAATTGAAGGATATACCAAATTTATACGGCAGCATGGTTTTTAACGATGCAGTAATGCAGGCAAGACTGCCAAAGGATGTATATAAAGCACTAAAAAAGACAATGACCGAAGGCACTCATCTGGAACTTGACGTTGCCAACATAGTAGCCAATGCCATGAAGGAATGGGCTGTGGAAAAAGGCGCCACCCATTTTACCCATTGGTTCCAGCCTATGACCGGTATAACAGCCGAAAAGCATGACAGTTTTATATCGCCCCAGAAGGACGGCCGTGTCATTATGGAATTTTCAGGGAAAGAGCTGGTAAAAGGCGAACCGGATGCCTCAAGCTTTCCTTCAGGAGGCTTAAGAGCCACTTTTGAAGCCAGGGGCTATACCGTCTGGGATTTAACTTCATATGCTTTTATTAAAGACGGAACTCTTTATATACCGACGGCCTTTTGTTCATACAGCGGTGAAGCCCTTGATAAAAAAACGCCTCTACTGCGTTCCATGGAAGCCCTCGACAGGCAGGCCATGAGGATTCTCCGCCTCTTCGGCAAAACCGATGCCAAAAGGGTTATTACGACGGTGGGCCCTGAGCAGGAATATTTCCTTATCGACAAAGAAGTATACTTAAAACGGCCCGATTTAATCTACACCGGAAGGACCCTGTTCGGTGCCCGTCCTCCAAAAGGCCAGGAGCTGGAAGATCACTACTTCGGCAATATAAAACCCCGCGTATCCGCCTTTATGAAGGATCTGGAAGAAGAATTATGGAAGCTGGGTGTTCCCGCAAAAACCAAGCATAACGAAGTGGCGCCGGCACAGCATGAGCTGGCTCCGATATTCGATACCACCAATATTGCCACAGATCATAACCAGCTTACCATGGAGCTTTTAAAGAGCATAGCAAACAAACACGGACTTACCTGTCTGTTGCATGAAAAGCCCTTTGCGGGTGTTAACGGGAGCGGCAAGCACAACAACTGGTCCATATCCACCGACACAGGCGTTAATCTTCTGGAGCCCGGCGATACTCCTTATGAGAATGCCCAGTTCCTGTTATTCTTAGTGGCCGTAATAAAAGCCGTTGACGAATATCAGGATTTGCTCAGAGTATCCGTTGCCAGTGCCGGAAACGACCACAGGCTGGGAGCAAACGAAGCCCCTCCGGCTATCGTGTCCATGTTTTTAGGCGAAGAACTTACAAAGATCCTTGAAGCAATCGAAAACGGTACCGATTATCATGGAGAAGAAAAACACCAGATGGAAATAGGCGTTACGGTACTGCCTCATTTTCCGAAAGACACCACCGACCGTAACCGTACTTCGCCTTTCGCCTTTACAGGCAATAAATTTGAATTCCGTATGCTCGGCTCAGCCTTTTCGATTGCAGGACCGAATATAGTTCTTAATACCGCCGTTGCCGAGGTCTTAAGGGAATTTGCCGATATTCTTGAAGCTTCCGAAGACTTCAAAGGCGATTTAACCAAACTCATTAAAAAAACCATCCGTGAACACAAGCGCATAATCTTTAACGGCAACAACTATTCGGATGAATGGGTACAGGAAGCTAAAAAGCGGGGCCTTTCCAACCTGAAAACCACGGTGGATGCTCTGCCCGCATTTATATCCCCGAAGAGTATTGAATTGTTCACCCGTCATCATGTATTTACCGAAGCGGAAATCCGTTCCCGTTACGAAATACTGCTTGAGAATTATACCAAGACCCTGAATATTGAAGCCCTGACAATGATTGATATGGTTAAGAAGGGAATTATACCTGCCTGTATCAGTTATCAGAATGAAGTCATGCAGCTGCTTAACAGTAAAAAAGCATACGACGGTTACGATTGCACTCTTGAAGAGAAATTGATCGGTAAGCTTGCCGGACTGTCGGCACGCCTGATTAAAAAGCTTGAATCTCTGGAAAACGACTTACTGGATGCCAAATCCCAGGGTGATGCCTTAAATCTTGCGAGATTCTATCGGGACAGAGTTTTCGTCTCCATGTCAGAGCTCCGTCTGGTTGTAGATGAGCTGGAAACCGTAGTCGCGAAAAAATACTGGCCGTATCCTACCTATGCCGAAATTCTTTACAGTGTAATATAATCCGACAATACTGCAGTGTAACAACCGGCGTAATAACTCGGATAATCATTAGCGTAATAACAGGTTGATATCAATACACCTGAAAATGATATGAGTGCACGGCAGAATTGCAAAATCAGTTAATAACGGGTATAAAAAACACTTATAAATCACCTGCTGCCATTTCTTAAATAAGGTGGTTTATAAGTGTAAATTATGCTCACTAAAATTATGCAAATTAAATTATTCTCATTATCTTATTCTGTCTTCATTTCTTTATACAAAACAAGCTGCTTCCGTCTTATCTGAACAAACCATGATTATAAATCATTTATCGGTTATATATCATTTATCATCAGATTTTTAAGTCTTGCCATGGCAGATATAACATTCTCCCTGTCGCCAAAAGCTGTCAGTCTGAAAAAGCCCTCACCGTTACTTCCGAATCCGGCTCCGGGAGTACCAACTATCTGTACATTTGTAAGCAGGTAGTCAAAAAAGTCCCAGGAAGACATGTTTTTAGGGCACTTAAGCCATATATAAGGGGAATTTTCGCCGCCCACAAACCAGATTCCGAGGCTTCTTAAGGTATCGGTTATAATCCCGGCGTTTTCCATATAGTAATCAATATTTTCCCTGATTTGGGAAAGGCCTTCGTCCGAAAATACCGCTTCTGCGCCCCTTTGAACGATATAAGGGACACCGTTAAACTTGGTTGTCTGCCTTCTTAGCCATAATTTGTTCAGGGATACCCCGTCGCGTACGAGTTCCCTCGGAAGAACCGTGTAACCGCATCTGGTTCCGGTAAATCCCGCGGTTTTGGATAAAGAGCAGAATTCTATGGCACATTGTTTTGAGCCCTCAATCTGATATATGCTTGTGGGAAGATTTTCGTCCCGGATAAAACTCTCATATGCGCTGTCAAAAAGGATTACCGCATCCATATCCAAAGCATACCTGACCCATTCCTTAAGCTCCTCTTTGCCGTATACGGCACCGGTCGGGTTGTTTGGAGAACAAAGATAAATTATATCGGTTTTAATGTCATAATCCGGCATCGGAAGAAAATTATTGCCTTCATTTCCCTGCACGAATACAATCTTTCTTCCGGCCATGATATTTGTATCGACATAAACGGGATAAACCGGATCCGGAATAAGCACCGTATTGTCAGTCCCGAATATATCAAGTATATTACCCAGATCGCTTTTTGCCCCGTCGCTTATAAAAACCTCATCTTCCGATAAGGATACCCCCTTTTTACCGTAATAGCCGCATACGGCCTTCCGCAAAAAGGTGTATCCCTGTTCCTCACCGTAACCTCTGAAGGTTTCTTTTTCCCCCATCTCAAGGGACGCTTTTTTTAAGGCTTCTACCACCGCCGGTACCAGAGGCCTTGTCACATCCCCTATACCGAGACTGATTATCTGTTTATCGGGATTTTGAGCCTTGTAGTCTTTTACTTTTTTGCCAACCAGCGAAAACAGGTAGCTTTCCTTTAAATTCAGGTAATTTTTATTGATATTCATTCAACGGCTCCTTTCCTGTCATAATTGATCCCATAATTTCTTTTTGTCATAATCGGTCTCATACAATAACATATAATATAGTATATGAATACAAATCTTTTTCGCTTAAAAAACACTTTCGCATTATCCTGCCATATAAGGCCTTACATGAATATTTTCCTTCAGGAGATATTCCTTTAATTCCGCAACCTTATAGTTTCTTTCCATTCTCGGTGAGTAAAGCATGCTGCTTATAATCGCCGCCTGTGCAGCCGTTTCCGTAAATAACTCTTTCAAATGTTCGGGTTTCCCGGCCCCTCCGGACGCTATCAGAGGTACCGATACGGCTTCACCGGCCAGCTTCATCAGCCCGATATCGTAGCCTGAAAGGGTGCCGTCGTTGTCTATGCTGTTTATGCATATTTCACCTGCTCCCAGATCCTGACCCTTTTTTATCCACTCAATAGCGTCCATTCCCGTCGCCAGACGGGCTCCGTCTATATATACCTCGTATCCGCTCGGAATTTGGTAAGTTTTCTTAGTTTTTTTAACCTGCGTGGAAAGAACGATGCACTGGGAGCCGAAGGCCCTGGCCCCTTCCGTAATAATGCGGGGATTTCTTACCGCCATGGAATCGATACTGATTTTTTCGGCCCCTGCCTTAAGCGCCTCATACATATCATCAAGATTTCTTATGCCTCCGCCCACGGAGAAAGGTATAAATATACGCTCGGCCACTTTTTTTACGGTTTCTATATTAAGCCTTCTTCTTTCGGCGCTGGCCGTTATGTCATAGAATATCAGCTCGTCGATCTGTTCCTCATACATCAGCGAAGCCAGTTCCTCGGCAGGGCCTACGTCGATATTGTCCCTGAAATTTACGGCCTTGGTAACCCTGTCTCCTATAATGTCAAAACATGCGATTAGTCTTTTGGTGACCATTACATTCTCCTCCCTTCCGTGGAAAGGAAGCCTTTAAGCAGCTTAAGGCCGGCTTCTCCGCTCTTTTCTATGTGAAACTGGGTACCGAATATGTTATCCTTGCTTACCGCCGCCGTAAACCACCCGTCATATTCGGCGATACCCCATACAAGGCTCTTATCGTCCGGAACGGCATAATATGAATTTACAAAGTAGAAATAACCGTCGGCTGCTTCATATCCGGTATTTTTTGAAAAATATACTTTGTTCCAGCCCATTTGCGGGACTCTTACGTTCTTACGGTTAAAACTTACCACACGTCCCGGCAAAAAGCCCAGGCATTCGGTATCCTCTTCCTCGCTGTAATCAAACAGTATCTGCATACCGACACATACCCCAAGGAAGGGAACTTTGTCATCCAGAACGGCTTTTTTTATGGCTTTTATAAGCCCCAATTCCTCCAGGGATTTCATTGTCGCGCCGGCTGAACCTACGCCCGGCATTATGATATGAGTCATTTCAAGCAGCCTTTCAGGCATGCTTACCAGTTCCGCCTTGTACCCAAGATGGGTGACGGCCGACAGTACGCTGGGGCCGTTTCCGGCCTTGTAATCAATTATACCGATCATAAGTCTCCCCCGTTTCTCATCGGCAAGCTGCCAATTCACAACAACTTAAGTGTTTATGGTAATCTTATGTTGCTTTTATTCCCACTCCACGGTTGCCGGTGGTTTCGACGTAATATCGTAAACCACCCGGCTTACCGAATGAATCTCATTGGTAATACGGGTAGATATTCTTTCCAGAACCTTGTGGGATAAATGAGTATATCTGCATGTCATGAAATCATCGGTAGTTACGGCTCTTAGTGCGATTACTCCGTCATATGTCCTGTCGTCTCCCTTAACTCCTACCGAATAAGCTCCGGTATATACGGCAAAATACTGTTTCGGCCTCACTCTTAACTTCTCTATTTCCTCACACATGATATGGTCGGCCATTCTCAGTATTTCAAGCTTTTCCTTGGTAACTTCCCCCATTATGCGTATCGCTAGCCCCGGTCCGGGGAAAGGCTGTCTCATAACCAATTCCTTGGGAAGGCCCAGCTTTTTGCCGATAGCCCGTACCTCATCCTTAAAAAGCCCGGAAAGCGGTTCTATAATCTTTTTAAATGAAAGATTTTCCGGCAAACCGCCCACATTATGATGACTTTTTATAACGGCACCTTTATTTGCCCCGGACTCAACCACGTCCGGATAAATGGTACCCTGAGCCAAAATCGGAATATCTCCGAGCCTTTTTGCCTCTTCTTCAAATACACGGACAAATTCCTCGCCTATTAGCTTTCTCTTCTTTTCCGGATCCGTTACTCCTTTTATCTTATTAAGAAATCTGTCCTGAGCATTAACCCTTATGAATTTCAAATTGCGTTTTGAGAAAACCTCTTCGATTTTGTCTCCCTCATTCAGGCGCATAAAACCATGGTCTACAAATATACAGACAAGCTGTCCAGGTATTGCCTTTGAAATAAGGCTTGCGCAAACCGCACTGTCCACTCCTCCTGACAGGGCCAAAAGTACCTTTTGCTCTCCGACCTCCTGCCTAATCTTTACGATCTGTTTTTCAATATAGTCATCCAGATTGTAATCCCCCGAGGCCTTGCATACGGAATATAGAAAGTTGCCTATAATTTTCTGGCCGTTATCTGTAAGGTTTACTTCCGGATGAAATTGTACTCCATACAACTTTCTTTCGGGATTTTCGCATGCCGCGTAAGGGCAGTCGGAAGTTGCGGCAATTCCTCTGAAACCTTCGGGCAGCCTGCTCACATAATCGCTGTGACTCATAAGGACGGTATTATTTTCGGGGATACCTTCAAAAAGGAGGGAATCCGCCTTAAGTTCAACATTTACCCTTCCGTACTCGCTTTTATCGCAGGGCCGAACCTCTCCGCCGAGCGTATGGCACATAAGCTGCATACCATAACAAATGCCCAGAACCGGTATGCCGAGATTGAAAATCTCCGGATCACACAGAGGAGCATCGGGCAAATATACGCTGTTAGGCCCGCCCGTGAGAATAATTCCGATGGGATTTAATTCCTTCACTTTTTCGGCTTTCATATTACCGGGATGGATTTCGGAATATACCTTTAAGCTTCGTACCGTTCTGGCAATAAGTTCTTTATATTGTCCTCCGAAATCAAGTACCAGTATCATCTCTCTCATATTTCTACCTCACTGATCGTAAAACTTTTCCCATATTACAGCTTTGATTTAAAGTTGTGCTGTCAATCTGTGCTGTATCATTAATTCTTGTAAAACTTTTTTCATATTCTCATATCTTTGCCCCACCGTCAATACCTTTCTTATATTTTCGCCCGATAACTCATATCTTTTCATATATTCGTTTAAATTAATAAATTTTTCTCATATTTCAACTTCACCTTCAAATACCTTCTTACATTCTCCGGTCATGTATACGGTATCGCCGGTATAGCGGATTATAAGCTCCCCGCCTGCAAGCTGAACCAAAATATCCTCATCCTTTCGGCAATATCCGTTAAGTACCGCGGCTACAGCCGCCGCACAGGCTCCCGTTCCGCATGCCAGCGTTTCACCGCTTCCCCGTTCCCAGACCCTTATCTTTATATGATTTTCCCCTACAATCTGCACGAATTCCGTATTCACCCTGTCTGGAAACAAGGGATTATATTCAAACAGGGGACCTGTCTCCGAAAGCCTTAGTTCATCCACATCTTTGCAAAACACCACACAATGGGGATTGCCCATGGACACACAAGTTATGGCATATTCTTTGCCGCCTATAAGCACCTTCCGTGATATTATGCTCTTCCCCTCCAGGTTAACAGGAATGTTTTCCGGCTTTAGCTCCGCTCTCCCCATATCCACCCGGACGGATGATACAAGCCCGTTTTTGGTATAAAGCCTCAGTTTCTTTATTCCCGACAAGGTCTCTATGGTCATGTCCTTCTTTTTTACCATACCATTGTCATACAGGTATTTACCTACACAGCGGATCGCATTGCCGCACATCCTGCCCTCACTGCCGTCAAGATTAAACATCCTCATCCTGGCATCGGCTTTTTTTGACGGTAAAATAAGCACTATTCCGTCGCTGCCCACACCGTAATGGCGGTCGGACAGATATACGGATAAAGATTCGGGAGAATTTATATCTGTTTCAAAGCAATTAATATATATATAATCGTTTCCGCACCCCTGCATCTTCGTAAATTTCAGCTTAAGACGCTCATTTCTCATATGGTTGATATCGACAAGCTCCGTATTGATTTCCGAATAACCGGACAATAGGCATTCCGCCAAAGCATTGGCCGTATCCACCGAGGTTAAACAGGGTATTCCCAAAGAAACCGCCCGTCTGCGCAGCTTGACGTCATCCTTTGCCGGATCCCTTCCTTTTGTGGACGTGGAGATAATATAGCTGACTTTTCCGCTTTCAAGCAGTTTGATCGTATTGTTTTCATTCTCCTCATGTATCTTTCCTACCGTATGGACTTTAAGCCCTCTTGCGGTCAGATAGTCCGCAGTCCCTCTGGTGGCATAAAGCGTAAATCCGCACTTCGCCAGTTTTCTTGCTATATCTACGGTATCAGGCTTGTCACTGTCCCTTACGGTTATCAGCACCCCTCCGCGTTTTTTAAGGCTGTATCCCGCCGCAACAAGCCCTTTATATAAAGCTTCCTTGAGATTTTCCCCAATGCCTAAAACTTCTCCGGTGGACTTCATTTCCGGTCCCAGATGGGTGTCCACGTCGGCCAGTTTTTCAAAGGAAAATACCGGCACCTTGACGGCCACATAAGGAGGGATTTTCCCTATACCGCTTTCAATTCCCATGGATTTAAGAGTCTCGCCCATACTGACGCGGGTTGCAAGCTCACACATTAAAACCCCGGTTACCTTGCTGATATAGGGTACGGTTCTGGAAGCTCTGGGATTTACTTCTATCACATATATCTCATCTTCATGCAGAATGTACTGTATGTTGACAATGCCCTTAACCTGAAGCGCAATGCAAAGCTTTTTTGTAATTTCAAATATTCTGTCCGCCAGATCGTCATCCACATTCACGGGAGGATACACGGCTATGCTGTCTCCGGAATGGACTCCGGTCCGTTCTATATGCTCCATTATTCCGGGAATGAATACATCAATACCGTCGCTTATGACATCCACCTCAAGCTCTATTCCCGAGAGATACTTGTCGATTAGAACCGGATTTTCCTGTTTACTGCTTAAGATTATTCCCATATACTCACGGATATCGTCCGGATCAAAGGCTATAATCATGTTCTGCCCGCCAAGAACATAAGAAGGCCGCATAAGGACCGGGAACCCCAGCCTTTCCGCCGCAGCCAGAGCCTCTTCAGTTGTCATAACGCAACAGCCTTTCGGACGGGGTATGTTAAGTTTTTCAAGCAACTCGTCAAAACGGTTCCTGTCTTCGCATATGTCTATACTGTCGGCAGAAGTTCCTATAATGGGAACCCCTCTTTCATGAAGTTTTTTCGTAAGCTTTATGGCCGTTCCGCCGCCGAAGGCCACCACAACGCCCACAGGTTTCTCAATCTCGATAATGCTCATGACATCATCCACGCATAGTGGTTCAAAATACAGCCGATCGGCGGTATCGAAATCTGTCGAAACCGTCTCAGGATTATTGTTGATGATTATTACCTCATAACCCATCTTTTTTAACGTCATGACACAATGCACGCAGGCATAATCAAATTCGATTCCCTGCCCGATACGGATTGGCCCGCTTCCCAGGACCACTATGCGGGGTTTATCCGACCTTTTTATAAATTCCAGGGCTTCATTTTCTGCCGCATTATAGGCGGATACCGAATAAAAATAGGGTGTCACGGCTGCGAATTCGCCCGCGCAGGTGTCGACCATTTTATAAACTTTTGGAGTTTTATCGGCGGCAGGCCTTAGCGCCGTATTACCGTCCGAAATGTTTTTCAGTTTATATAAAAACCAACGGTCCACTTTGGTAATATCATAAATTTCATCTATGCTTATCCCCCGTCTTATAGCCTCATAAATCACAAATAAGCGCTCATCCGTGGCCTTATGTAAAAGTATCTTTATTTCCGTATCGCTTTTAGCCGAAAGCTTCGGCATCGCCAGATCGTTATGTCCTGTTTCCGCACCTCTTACAGCTTTTAATATGGCTTCCTCAAAGGTATCGGCTATGGCCATCACCTCACCGGTAGCCTTCATCTGGGTTCCCAGTTCCCTTTTTGCATATACAAATTTGTCGAAAGGCCATTTGGGCAGTTTCACGGCCACATAATCAAGCGCCGGCTCAAATGCGGCATAGGTGTTCCCCGTAACGGCATTTATTATTTCATCCAGGCGGTATCCTATGGCAATCCTGGTCGCCACTTTCGCTATAGGATATCCGGTTGCCTTGCTGGCGAGAGCGGAAGATCTCGATACTCTGGGATTTACCTCTATGACGGCATATTCGAAGCTGTCGGGATTTAGGGCGAACTGACAATTACATCCTCCCTCCACCCCGAGAGCGTTAATGATGTCAAGAGCCGCGGTTCTCAGCATCTGATACTCCTTATCGGATAGTGTAACCGCCGGAGCTATAACAATACTGTCGCCGGTATGAATTCCCACAGGGTCAAAATTCTCCATGGAGCATACGGTAACCGCATTTCCGTCTTTGTCCCTCATAACCTCGAATTCGATTTCCTTCCAGCCTGCGATGGATTTTTCCACAATTATCTGGTGTATGGGAGATGCGGACAAACCGCTTCTTACAATTTCCGCAAGCTCTGCCTTCGAACAGGCTATACCGCCGCCGCTTCCGCCCAGGGTAAAAGCCGGACGCACGATAACCGGATAACCGGTCTCATCCGCAAATTTCAAAGCCTCATGGATCTCGGTTGCGATTACAGAGGGGACCACGGGCTGGCCTATCCGCTTCATGGTCTCTCGAAACATTTGCCTGTCCTCGGCTTTTTCTATCGTATCCGGCGAACTGCCGAGAAGCCTTATATCCATTTTCTTAAGGAATCCCTCCCGGGCCAGCTGCATGCAAAGGGTCAGTCCCGTCTGCCCTCCCAGTCCCGACAATATGCTGTCCGGCCGCTCTTTTTCAATAATCCTTTTTACGGTTGTAAGCGTAAGGGGTTCTATATATATCCTATCCGCCATATTTTTATCGGTCATAATGGTTGCGGGATTGGAATTGACAAGCACTATTTCAATTCCTTCCTCCTTAAGCACCCGGCAGGCCTGCGTTCCCGCGTAATCAAATTCCGCCGCCTGGCCTATGACAATCGGCCCGGAACCGATAACAAGAGTCTTTTTTATGCTTGTATCACGGGGCATGCCTTTCCCTCCATTCTATCCACAAACAGATCAAACAGGTACATGGTATCATGGGGCCCGTGACAGGCTTCCGGATGGAACTGCACCGAGAAAGCCGGCGCTTTTTTATACCATATGCCTTCACAGGTGCCGTCGTTGACGTTTACAAACCATTCTTCCGCCACATCTTCATCAATACTTTCGCTTTTCACCGCATACCCGTGATTTTGGCTGGTGATATAAACCCTTCCCGTATTCATATCCTTAACGGGCTGGTTGGCTCCGCGATGACCGTATCTGAGTTTATAGGTTTCAAATCCGTGAGCCAGCGCAAGAAGCTGATGTCCCAGGCAAATGCCGAAAATCGGTATCCCCGATTTAAGAAGATGTTTCAGATTTTGAATGATCTCCTTATTCTCGGCCGGGTCACCCGGTCCGTTGCTTAAGACAATCCCGTCCGGAGCAAGCAAGGTGATGTCCTCATAAGGAGTATTCCATGGAAGCACCCATACGTCACATCCTCTTTTTAAAAGTTCCCTCTTTATATTTTCTTTCATGCCGAAATCCAGCAAAGCCACGGTACATCTTCCACCGCCTGATTTGAAAAACTTCCTTTCGGTACAGGATACCGCCCTGACGGCATTTCTTATTTTATAAGAACAAATATCGTCCAAAGAAACCCTATCGGGACTTGTTTTTGTAATCCTTCCGTTCATAACCCCCTGCTGCCTTATTATCTTTGTAAGCGCCCTTGTATCTATTCCGTAAAGCCCGGTGATATTACGTTCCTTCAAAAATGTGTCAAGCTTACCCTCACTTCTGAAATTTGAGGGGGCCTGACACGGTGTTTTTACAATATAGGCCAGCGGGCCGACAGACATACTTTCAAAATCTTCGGATATTATTCCGTAATTTCCTATAAGGGGGAAGGTCTGGAGCACAATCTGGCCGTAATAGCTCAGATCCGTTAGGGTTTCAAGATAGCCGTTCATGCCGGTGGTAAAGACTATCTCACCGGTAACGTCATTTTCAGCGCCAAAACCGGAGCCCTCAAATACCATACCGTTTTCCAGAATTAAATACAGCGTGCCCATTATTTAACCTCCTCCAGATCCTGCTTCTTTGCGGCTATTTCGCACTTATGTCCCGTAAAGCATCCGGTACAGAAGCAAAGTCTGCATTTTTTGCAGGCTTCATTTAAACCTTCGATACTTATGTATCCCAGACTGTCAGCTCCGATTTGCCGGCAGATTTCATCGACGTTCATTTTATTTGCAATCAGGTTATCCGGACTGTCAATATCCGTACCGTAATGACAGGTGAACTTAAAAGGCGGGGAGGATATCCTTAAATGCACCTCTTTTGCGCCGGCATTCTTAAGGCTCCTGACAATCTTTTCACTGGTGGTGCCCCGTACTATCGAATCGTCAACCAGCACAATACTTTTGCCATCAACATTGGCCTTAAGGGGATTTAGTTTAAGCCTCACGGCATAATCGCGCATATCCTGGGTAGGGTAAATAAAACTTCTTCCTATATATCTGTTCTTGACAAAAGCCGGAACCAAAGGAATATTGCTCATCATACTGTATCCTATGGCGGCTTCCAGCCCCGAATCGGGAACTCCGCATACGATATCGGCCTCAACCGGATACTCCCTGGCAAGAACCTTCCCCATATTCACACGGGCTTCGTAAACACTCAGCCCGTCGATTACGGAGTCATGCCTTGCAAAATAAATGTATTCGAAAATACACAGCCCGCCGTCCTCATCCCTGTTCTTTAAAGCGACTTCCTCATAGGTTATTTCACCGTTTTCGATTACGACGACCTCACCGGGACGCACATCCCGCACAAATTCAAATCCGCAGGTATCCAGAGCGCAGCTTTCCGAAGCCACGGCAATCCCGTCCCGGTTTTTGCCGATACACAAAGGCCGATACCCGTTCGGATCACGGACGGCTATCAGCTTGTTTTCACTGCTGGCTATGATCAGGCTGAAAGCCCCAGTAAGATATTCGCAGGCCTTAATAACTCCTTTTAAAGTATCCTGCTCGCGTGTGATATGATATGCCGTTAAAGCCGACACCACTTCACTGTCACTGCCCGAATTAAAGTCGACACCAAAACTTTTAAGCATTTTCTTAAGTTCCAGCGCGTTGGTTATATTGCCGTTATGGGCCGTGGCAATACGCCCAGTAAGATATTCGGTTATAAAAGGGCCCACATTTTCTTTCGTATTGCTGCCGGTGGTCGAATACCTGGCATGGCCTACGGCAACATGAGCTTTCAGGCGGTTTTGAAGGATGTTACCTGAAAAAACCTCACTGACAAGCCCCAGATTTTTGTGATACAGTATTTTCCCCTGCGAAACTACAGCTATGCCTGCCCCTTCCTGTCCCCTGTGCTGCAGGGTAAGCAGCCCGTTATAAGTTATTCCGGCCGCTTCGTCCTTCCGGGTGGAAACTCCGAAAACAGCGCAGGCTTCATGAATTTTATCACCGATATACATGTGCTTATTACCCCTTCGGTTATGACTTCAATTTGTTCTTGTATTAGTATGCTGTCTTTTAAAAATTCCGAACCTTGTTTCTTTTATTTGGGTTGCCGCATTATTTTGTTACCATTCTTTATCCCACGAAAACCTTGTTTTATTATCAATTCATTTATCGCTGACACCCTGTTCTAAAAACTGTTTTTTCTGTTTAATCCGTACTCTTGTCTGTTTTCAGTCTGAGGTATGTACATTAAACTTCGCAACTTATATCCCTAATTTGCTGTATAAAGCTGTTTATACGGGTTTTTCGCGTTCGGCTTCAGTATATAAAATTTACTTCCCGTAATTTCTTCGGCGTTGTAATCAAAAATACTGCAGAACTCGGTCAAATAAGGCAATATTTCATCCATGTCCTCTTTTGTGGCCGTTCCGGCCACGACCTGCGCCGGCAGACTGTTAAGCTCCATGTCCGTACGGATATACATTTTCCCACCGTGCATACCCGTACCGGTAAAATCGCCAACGGGAAGCTCCCTGGAGCCGATACCGAGGACAATAATAAGCCCTCCCGCCAGATACTCACCGAGAAAGCTTCCTACCCTGCCTCCGACAATTATAACCGGCTTTTTATCCTTGTATTGCTTCATGTGGATACCGGTACGGTATCCGGCGTCGCCACGGACATAGATACGTCCGCCCCGCATGGCATACCCCAGGGCGTCTCCGGCATTCCCGTAAACTATAATACTGCCTTCATTCATGGTATCCCCGACGGCATCCTGAACGTTTCCCTTAACCTTTATTGTTGCCCCGTCAAGATATGCTCCCAGGGCATTGCCCGGTGTCCCTTCTATGGTTATGACTTTGTTTTTCAGTCCGCAGCCGATGTAACGCTGTCCGCAGCAATCGCTTACAAACACATCGTCACCGGCGGCCTTGATTAATTCATTCAGTTCTTTAAAGTCCGTATTGGCGGCTGATATTTTCATTGAGCACCTCCCAGTATTCTTTCCCTGGCTATTCTTGTAAATGCCATCAGTCCAGGCCTTTCACATATCAAAGAAAAATCTATGGAAGACAGTGGCGTCCTTTCGCGGATTAGAGCGGTATATATCCCAGCTTTGTCGACATTTTTGATAAGGATATATCCGTTAAGCCTTTCGGGTCCGTAGAATAATTTTTTATATCCTCCGTCCCTTTTGTCTGTATACACGTCACCCTGATAGGTCCCGGCAGTAATTATATGAAGGCCGAAAAAGCTTACGGCGTTCATGGGAATGGCCTTGTTAAAACTCATATCGTATCCTGCCATATTGGCTCCGGCACATTCCCCCTGCATATAGGCATTCGGAAGCAAGGCCATGATTTTGCTCCTGCCGCTTGAAACGTCGGTTGACTGGGTACAGTCTCCCGCCGCGTAAATATCCTGGGCGGTTGTTTCGCATTTATCGTTTATAACTATGCCTTTATCGATTTTAGCAATACCTTCAAGGAGCTTCGTATTGGGCCGTACTCCCACGGCTATTACCAGAATATCGAATTTCACGGTTTTACCGTTGTCCAGTCTTGCGGTATTGCCACAAAAACTTTTGACACCTGCGGAAAGTATGAATTTTATCCCTTCACTTTCCAAATGAGACTGTACGATACGGGCTCCTTCCTCATCCAGGATACTTGACAATATTCCCGGCGCCAGATCCACTACGGTGATTTCGCCTGTTTTATCCTTAATTCCTTCCGCACACTTTAATCCGATAAGTCCCGCACCCAGTATCAGCACCTTCTTATCCCTGCCTAAAGCCGTCTGAAGCGCTTTTGCATCGGAAAGGCTCATAAACGTATATTTGTCGGTTACCGTATCCAGTCCTTCGATGGGCGGAATAAAGGCGGAAGAACCGGTAGCCACCAGCAGCTTGTCATAGGGTATGGTTTCTCCGTCATCCAGCTCGACATACTTATCATCCGGCCAAACCTTTATAACCGTTTTGCCCGCCAGAAGCCGGCATTCGTTTCTCTCATAAAATGTGTCATCCCTGTATTTCATTCTTTGTTCGTCGGTTTTCCCCTGCAGCAGATATGAAATAAGAGGCCTGGAGTATGTATGATGGGGCTCGTTTGACACAATTATTATTTCGCCCGTTTTGTCAAGCTGTCTTATTTTTTCCGCGGCACCTATTCCGGCCGCTGAATTGCCTATTATAACGTATCTCACAAACCTCACCCTCTTTCCTCATATACAATGGCTCCGTTGGGGCACCCTTTGACACAGGCCGGTATCCGGTCCGCTGATTTTATGCAAAGTTCACATTTCAATACGGTCTTATCCTCCGAGTAGGATATGGCCCCGTATGGGCAACAAAGAATACATGTAAAACATTTTACGCATTTTTCATGATCTATGGTGACTACTCCGTCAGTGACGGTTAAGGCGCCGGTGATACAGCCCTTCACGCACAAGGGTTCCTTACAGTGCCTGCAGGACACCGCAAATGTTATTCCGTCCTTTTCTTCCAGCTTAATTCTGGGATTTATCCTGACACCTTTGAGGGCTTTTGCCATGTCTTTTTTACCGGTACCTGCGAAAGCGCAGTAATATTCGCACAGGTGACATCCGAGACACCACTTTTCATTTACATATACCCTTTTCACGTTTGTCACCTCATTTCGATATAGTCATCCCTGCCGGCTCCTACGGAAACATAACGGATCCTACATCCTACGGCATTTTCGATAAAATCTATATATTTTCTGGCAGCCTCAGGCAGATCTTCGGCTTTTCTGCATGCCGATATGTCCGTTTTGAAACCGTCAAAATATTCGTATACCGGTTTTGCCCTCATAAGCCTGTCACCTGCCGGAAAGTCCTCGCATCGCTTCCCGTCGATTTCATAAGCCACACAGACCGGTATTTTATCAAGATAAGACAATACATCAAGTTTTGTCAGGGCCAGGCAATCCGCCCCCTGGATACGCACGCCGTACCTGCTGGCAGGCACATCAAAGCCCCCCACTCTTCTGGGCCTGCCGGTTGCCGCTCCGTACTCCGCACCCGCCTTCCTAAGGGCCTCAGCCTCTTTTCCGAAAAGTTCCGCCGTAAACGGTCCCTCCCCGACACAAGTCGAATATGCTTTCATCACTCCCACCACATGATCGAGTTTTGTTCCGGGGATTCCAGCCCCTATGGTTGCATAAGCCGCCAGTGTCTGGGACGAGGTGGTATACGGGTAGATTCCGTAATCGATATCCCGCAAAGCGCCGAGCTGGGCCTCAAACAATATATTCCTGTTTTCCCGCACCGCTTCATAAAGATAGGAAGTAGTATCGGTTATATAGGGCAGAAGCGGTTTCCCGAATTCCACCAGCCACTTATAAATCAGTTCGACGGACATTCTTTTTTCTCCATAGCCGTTTAAGATAAGGTTCTTCCATTCCAGAATATCGGAAAGCTTACTTTTAAGAGTTTCCGGTTCAAGAAGGTCCATCATGCGGATCCCTTTCTTCATATATTTGTCTCCATAAACCGGAGCGATACCCCGTCTTGTTGATCCGTATTTTTTATCCGCCAGCCGTTCTTCCTCCAGTATATCCTGCTGCTTATGGTACGGCATGCAAACAAACGCCCTGTCACTTATTTTCAGCTTATCCGGTGTTATTCTTACTCCCTTGTTTTTTAAAGCTTCCATTTCACCGCATAAATGTTCCAGGTCAATCACCATGCCGCATCCCATAACGTTAACGGCGTTATCGCGAAGGATCCCCGACGGAAGAAGATTTAAAATAAATTTTCCCCTGTCGTTTACAATCGTATGCCCCGCATTATTTCCGCCCTGATAACGGCATATTATGTCATAATCGGCGGAAATCAAATCCACCATACGGCCTTTGCCTTCGTCCCCCCAATTTATTCCTACGACAGCAGTAAGCATAATATTTTCACCTCAATTATTTAATTGACTTAAAGCCTTAAGCCTTATATCTTTCTGCCCATATATCAACTATTTACTTTCTTTATAATGTTTTGAACTTTCATTTGTAAATCCTGCGGCTGAATAGAATCTGTCCGTCCTTAACTTCATACCTGCCTTAGAACCGCTTATGAGATACTTTGACTGCAGACAGGCATGCCCCAAACCTCAATTTGTTCAGTCACTGGTAAGATTTCTGACAGACAATAGCAGACAAGCGATTAAACTTTAATGCTTACCTCTACGCCCAGAAGTTCCCTGTTCTGCTCCAGAATTTGAGCGACATCACTTAGGAATTCTTCCGTCTGTTCTTTTGCCCTGCCGGTAAATTTACGGACGTCCGTAAGAGCATTCAATTCATCTTCTGTCAATCCAAACGCTTCGTCCTCCAGTATGCGTTTCAGCAAATCATTTTCTTTGCCTTCCATCTTGACTGCGTTTGCCGCCGCCATGGAATGCAGACGGATGCGCTCATGAAGCGCCTGCCTGTCGCCGCCTTTTTTTACGCAATACATTAAAATATTTTCAGTTGCCATAAAGGGAAGTTCCTCGTTAAGATGCTTTTTTATCATGTTCGGATAAACCGTAAGGCCTTCCACAATATTGATATATAAAGACAGGATACCGTCCACCGCAAGAAAAGCTTCAGGTATCGAAATCCTGCTGTTTGCCGAATCGTCAAGGGTTCTCTCAAACCATTGCGAGCTTGCGGTAAAAGCCGGATTTTGAGCATTGACGATCACGTATCTTGCCAGGGACGACATTCTTTCGCTCCTCATGGGATTCCGCTTGTAAGCCATGGCTGATGAACCGACCTGGCCGGTTTCAAATGGCTCCTCAATTTCTTTCAAATGGGAAAGCAGGCGAATATCGTTTGAAAATTTTGCGGCACTCTGGGCTATACCTGACAGAACCGATAAAACGTAATAATCGACTTTTCTTGAATAAGTCTGTCCGCTGACTTTATAAACACCTTCAAAACCCATTTTTTCCGCAATCTTTTCTTCCAGCCGTTTTACCTTCTCATGGTCCCCGTCAAAAAGGGCAAGAAAACTTGCCGCTGTTCCGGTGGTCCCCTTGCAGCCTAAGAGTTTCAGATTTTTCAGGATGAAATCCAACTGTTCAAGATCCATGACCAGATCCTGCATCCATAAAGTCGCTCTTTTACCGACCGTCGTCGGCTGCGCCGCCTGAAAATGGGTATAGGACAGACACGGCAAATCCTTATATTTTTTTGCGAATTCATATAGCCCGGCAATAGTATTAACAAGCAGCTTTTTTATGTGCAGGAGCGCACTTTTCATAAGAATAATATTGGTATTGTCCCCTACATAACAGGATGTGGCTCCCAGATGTATTATGGGCTTTGCCGCCGAACACTGCTCACCGTAAGCGTATATATGGGCCATCACGTCATGACGGATCTCTTCTTCCCTTTTTTTTGCCGTTTCATAGTTAATGTCATAAATGTGGGCTTTCATTTCCTCAATCTGTTCGTCGCTTATGGGAAGGCCCAGTTCCCGTTCGCTTTCCGCCAGCGCCACCCAAAGTTTGCGCCATGTGGAAAATTTATTGTCGTCAGAAAAAATCCACTGCATTTCTTTGCTTGCATAGCGCCTGCACAAGGGATTCTCATAAACCGATGACATCTTTAAGCCTCCTTAACACATCTTTATATCCTTCCGTAACATTTCCGAGATCCCGCCGGAAACGGTCCTTATCAAGCTTCTCTTTGGTCCCGGCATCCCATAGCCTGCATGAATCCGGGGAAATTTCATCACAAAGGATTATTTCTCCGCCGCATCTTCCGAATTCCAGCTTAAAATCCACAAGAATAATTCCGGCCTTTGAAAACAAATCGCTCAAAAGCTTATTGATTTTTATGGCCTGAGCGGTCATTTCCTTAAGTTCGCCGGCAGTCGCTATATTAAGGGCCGTAATCTGGCTTTCGTTAATCATCGGATCCCCCAAATCGTCGCTTTTTAAGCTGAACTCCACCACCGTATTGGACAGCGGCGTTCCTTCCGGCACCCCATACTTTTTTGAAAAACTGCCTGCCGCAATATTTCTTACAATTACCTCGACCATGATTATTTCCGCTTTTCTTACAAGAACCGTATTTTCATCAATAATTTTAATTAAATGGGTTTTTATGCCGTTTCTTTCCAGATAACCGTATAAAATATTGGATATCTCGGCATTAATGACACCCTTTTCGGGAAGTTCCTCTTTCTTGATTCCGTTAAAAGCCGTGGCGGTATCCTTAAACTTAAGAATATAGCTGTCGTCGTCTTCCCCTTTAAAGATTATCTTGGATTTGCCTTCATACAATATTCTATCCATACCCTTCCTCCGTTTCCGTTACATAAATTCATCCGAACTTTGTCCGGTATAATGCGTTTTATGTCATATTCTTAAACCGTCCTATATTACGTATGCCCCTCATAATTCCCTGTTATACAGCTATAAAAATTTACATATCATCGCGTCATCTTTAAGCATCCGGCAATTAATTCTGCACCTTCTTATTTATTACTCTCCCGCATGTTTAATGCCCAGAATCTCAAGCTCCTTTTCGTTAAGCCCCACTCCCCGGAGCATCAGGCGGTTCCCTTTAAGGCTTTCTATGGAATTAATTCCCATGCCGCCCATCATTTCCATAATTTCATGCTTCCAGGCATTCATCAGGTTCACCAGGCGTTTATATCCGATATCGGGATTGAGGCGTTTTACAAGTGTCGGATTTTGAGTGGCTATGCCCCAATTGCATTTTCCTGTATGGCAGCTGCGGCATAAGTGACAGCCCAGCGCAAGCAGGGCGGCAGTCGCTATATAAACGCAATCGGCTCCCAGCGCTATGGCTTTTACGACGTCAGCACTGGAACGGATGCTTCCGCCGACCACCAGGGAAACGTTATCCCTTATCCCTTCGTCCCGCAGTCTCTTATCGACACTGGCCAAAGCCAGCTCTATGGGTATGCCTACATTGTCCCTGATACGTGTCGGTGCCGCTCCCGTACCACCCCTAAATCCGTCAATTGCTATAATGTCGGCTCCGCTTCTTGCTATACCGCTGGCGATGGCTGCAACATTATGTACGGCGGCAATTTTAACAATCACAGGCTTCCTGTAATTTGTCGCTTCCTTTAGGGAGAAAACCAGTTGCCTTAAATCTTCTATCGAATAGATGTCATGATGGGGTGCTGGCGAAATGGCATCGCTTCCTTCGGGAATCATGCGGGTTCTCGATACATCGCCGACTATTTTTTCGCCGGGAAGATGTCCTCCTATGCCCGGCTTTGCCCCCTGCCCCATCTTTATCTCTATGGCGGCGCTGCTGTTAAGATAATCGGGATGAACTCCGAACCGTCCGGAAGCCACCTGTACGACGGTATGGTCCCCATATTTATAGAAATCCTCATGGAGTCCGCCTTCGCCGGTATTGTAAAAAATCCCGATTTCCTTTGCCGCCCTTGCAAGGCTTTCATGGGCGTTATAGCTTATGGAGCCGTAGCTCATGGCGCTGAACATAACAGGCATTGAAAGAGTCAGATGGGGCGTGAGATTATTGACAAGCTTCCCTTCGGAATCCCTTTCAATTTTCTTGGGCTTGGCCCCGAGAAACACTCTGGTTTCCATAGGCTCTCTAAGAGGATCTATGGAAGGGTTTGTAACCTGCGAGGCATTTAAGAGTATTTTGTCGAAATAAATGGGGTATTCTTCGGGATTTCCCATGCTGGATAAAAGCACCCCGCCGCTTTCCGCCTGCCTGTATATTTCATTGATTGTTTTGTTGCTCCAGTTGGCATTTTCCTTGTATGTGTCGCCGGATTTTACAATCTTGAGAGCCCTTGTCGGACACAGGGCCACACAACGGTGGCAGTTTACGCACTTTGAATCGTCGCAGACCATTTTGCCTTCGTCTTCCAGATATTCATGCACCCCATTGGCGCACTGGCGTTCACATACTCTGCAGGCTATACATCTGTCGTAATTTCTCACGACTTCATATTCGGGATAAATATAATTAACCGCCATTTTTTACACCTCCGCTTACATGGACAATGACAGGTTCGCCGCCGGATGGCGACCATACTTTGTCAAGATCCGGTTCGATAATTCTGATTGCCGCCTCTTCACTGGCAATATACACTTTATCCCCTTTCTCACCGACTACCATACTCCGAAGTTTCAGGCGGTCATTAAGGGCCATTATTCCCCCTTCAAATCCTACGATAATCGAGAATGGGCCCGTAATTAGCTGTGCCGAAAAAGCGTTTCGAAGATATTCATGCATTTTTCTCTTTTCCGGCTCCATCCGGTTTATGGTTTGCCAGAAAGGCGCGGCTATAACCGAAGAAATTTCTTCCATGGTAAGGCCTATTTTTCTGTGCAGGTAGTCAATGATATAGGTAATAACTTCCGTATCGGTCATAAGGGTACATTTGTATCCGTACATCTCGATAGCCCTGCGGTTGGCATCGTATGAAGATATCTCACCGTTATGTACCACCGAATAATTAAGCAACGCAAAGGGATGGGCTCCTCCCCACCAACCCGGTGTATTGGTCGGATAACGGCCATGGGCCGTAAAGCAGTATCCTTCATATTCCTCCAGCCGATAAAACCGGCCTACATCTTCCGGAAACCCGACCGCCTTGAACACGCCCATGTTCTTGCCGCAGGAAAAGACATATGCCCCCTGAATTCTTGTATTTACGCGAAACACGCACTTTGCCACATACTCATGCTCGTCAAGCTGACTGTCGGCAAGTTTTGTGGCCAGCGGAGTTACGAAGTATCTCCATATTAAAGGTTCGTCCGTAATACTCTTTACTTTTCTTGTGGGAATTTTGGAAAGATTTATAATATCGAAATGCCGCTCCAGAAATTCTTCGCAGCTTTTCTTGGCGATTACATTGTCATAAAAAATATGAAATGCATAATAATCCTTGTATTCCGGGTATATACCGTAAGCCGCAAAGCCTCCCCCAAGGCCGTTGGAACGCTCATGCATGACGGATATGGATTTGATTATGGCTTCGCCGCTCATCCGTTTACCGGTTTTATCGATAATACCGGAAATGGCACAGCCTGACGGTATCCTGACCTGACCTTCCAGCATAAAAATACCTCCAGCGTTTAGTATGTATAACAAAAGGCGTCCATCACATAATGTGTTAAGGAACCGGTCTTACGGCCGATAAAACCAACACATTATCTGATGAACGCCTTTGTTCAGTGAAAATAGTATAATATATGATATTTTATTTGTCAAATATAAATAAGGAAAAATTTAATGTTTTTTATCAGCTTATGCATAAAAAAGAATAAATATTCCAAACCGTTACATTAAAGAAAGCAGCCCTTTACATCCCTTCAGAATATAAAGTAACTTGCCTCTGCAAATAATTTGTTATCGTACAATTATTAGGTTCCTCTTATAGATAATCTTATATATATTTGGATATCCTGTCTCTGCAACATATTATAAGCATCTTATTATAAACAATTAATGTAAACAATTCCCCGAAGCATAAGCTTGCATTTCGGATATTCCGTTTCATTTAATTTAAGACATCATAGGATGAAATTATTAGCCTGCCGCATATCCGTGTCTTTAACTTCTCCTTATTTACAGCAAAAGCAATAACTTCACAGTTTTATAATATGCATAAATTTTCAGATATGACATTCATCTGCAGCCAAATGAATGAATCTGACTTTAAAATCAACTGCAGGGGCTTAGGGCATAAGCCCGCTTGAAAATTATATTAACTTTTGGGTGTCCTTTTTTTTATACATGCGTCAAACACATCCCTCATGGCCGGATTGCTTATCAGCCTGCCGCGATAATCAAATCTGGATCCGTGGCAGGGGCAGTCCCAGGTCAGTTCGTTCTGGTTCCATTCCAGTTTGCATCCCAGATGAGGGCATTTGGTGGTTACAAAATAATACTTATCGTCTTTATCACGATATACCCCTACTCTTTGTCCGTCATGCCGGATGACTCCGGCTTTTCCCCGTTCGACATCTTTAAGCTTGTCATGGGGGATCTTTAATTGCTCCGCCAGCAGGCTTATTGTAATTATGGCCGCATCCTTTATCAATACCCGGCTTCCTGACAGCATGAGCCTTCTCGGAATAAATACTTTGCGGTATTCATTTTCCCGGCCTGTTATCATATCACTGATAATCATGGCCGCCACCATCGAACCTGTCATACCCCATTTGTTAAATCCCGTGGCAACATAGATATTCGGCGTCCTGACCGAATATCTGCCTATATAAGGAATAGAATCCGGCGTCATGCAGTCCTGATTGGACCATCTGTATTTAACCCTGGCAGACGGATACCATCCCTTCGCAGCTTTCTCAATCATTTCATAAGCGTCGGGCGGCTGGTACTTGCCGGTTCTGTGACCGCCGCTTCCGATAATCAGATAGTCCTTGTATTTTCTGAATGTAAAACCGTCCGGGTCGGCATCGAGATACATACCGTCCAGGTTGAATTTTTCTTTATCGCTTTCCAGAGCCGACAGATAAACCCGCTCCTGGTGAAGCCTGAAGAAATAATATCCCGGTACATTAATAAAAGGATAGTGGGTGGCTATGACCACATTTTTCGCCTTTACGCTCCCATGTTCCGTAATTATTAACCCGTTTTTATAAATCTGGGTCACCCGGGTATTCTCATAAATTTTCAATGTATCCGCCACCGCATCCAGAAACTTCAAGGGATGAAACTGCGCCTGATTTTCGAATCTGACAGCCGCCTTAACCTTGAAAGGCAAAGCGGTTTCCCTGGTAAATGAAGCAGGCAGTCCCAATCTTTTTGCCGCTTCAACTTCCTGAATAATCTTTTGTTCATTATCAAGGGTGTAAATATAATTTGGAAGGACCTCATAATCACAATCTATCTGAAGTTCATTTATTATTTCTTCATATTTTTGAATGGCAAGCTGATTTGCCATGGCGTATTCCATGGCCCTTTGCTCTCCTTTATAATTAAGCAGCTTTTTATAAATCAAGCCGTGCTGGGAGGTTATCTTAGCCGTGGTATTCTTCGTCGTTCCTTCCCCGGCCCGTCTGCATTCCAGTACCACAACCGGCACTCCCCGCTCCTGCAAAAGATATGCGATTAACACTCCCGCAAGTCCCGCACCGATAACCGCCACCTCACAACTGATATCACTCCGGAGTGTCGGGCCTGCCGCTCGCATATAATCTTCGCCTTCTCCGTACCGGTATTCATTTTGAATCCACAGGGATTCTCCCCTTTCAGTTCCTTCTTCTTTAAAAGTGCCGTTCTCTTTCCACAGGATATCCATATCCATAACATTCACCTCAAGGCTAGATTTACCTAAAATCATGGAATTTATACCTGGAGTTATGCATATTTTTCTTGATTTACGTATGGATATAAAAGTAATTTTAAAGGCGATCTTTAACATTGTGTACAGAAAGCTTACCGTATTCAGAAACAGGATAATACATACGTGTTGTAAGAGCAAAAGAATTTATGGAAAATTTATTGTAACATTTCGCCATCATAAACAACAATGTACAGACAGACAGTGTTATAAATTAAAAAGTACAGTCCGGTATGAAACAAAACTGTACTTTCGGACAGTCCTGTTCTTACCGGCACTGTACTTTTACATTAAATCCATAGTTTATGATTTGATTAGACCGTTTTTCCCTCATTTGATATTTCATATACTGCTATTTCATCTATCTCGCGATTGGATGAAAGGAAGCAATCCACACCATTGTTTACAAAATGCAATATATTGGCAGGACCTATATCGTGATCCAGAACTTCAATATCAAATTTAAGTCTGCTTTTATCGGTGCATTTAATCATTAACAATTCTTTATCCCCACCTCTGTATCCAGCAATTACCGTCGGTTCTCCCAGTAAATTTCCTCCCCAAATTGCGTGGAGAAACTCCAATGGTTTTGAATGTGTATAAACTTTAGTATACTCACCATTAATTTTTTTATAAATTGACAACGTATCTCCATGAAAAGGAGAGAACGTAAGAATTTCATTCACTCCGTCATTGTCAAAATCAACCGGGATCATATCGCTTGCCGGATCAGAAACAAGAGTTTGAATTGTCCATTCGCCGCCTTTTGATTTAGGCGGGGCTAATTTAATAACTCCATTATCAGCACCAATCAGGACATATTCTTCTTCATTATCCTTTATTTTTCTGAAACCGTGGTTATGAAAAAGCCCGCTCAATAAAGCTTTCATTTCTAATTGATTGTCTTCGTCATAAACAGACAAATCTTTCGGCAATTCCGCAACCCATACACGGCCCGGGCATGTCCAGTCATTATCAAATGCATGGGCTGATTTTATGGTAGCTGCTATAAAGTAATTGACATCCCCGCATTTTAATATTCCTATACGATGCACAAACGGTAAATTTACCAATGTTTTTATTTCCCAGTTATTTTTGCCCTTGGGAGTTACCGTCACAATTTTAGCCGATTCGGAATTATCAGGAGAATAAAATTTATTTATGGCCAAAAACTGCCCGTTTGTACCAGGCACCTGTTCCATATCCATTACACCTCCGGGTTTTTCCCAGAGGGTCTCTTCATAATTGCCGTCCAAATCAAACATGAAACATTTGTCTTCTTTTTCTGAAGCGACAACAAGATGTTCAGTACCGTTATAATCAAGCTTTAATAATGAATAGCATTTGTTCAGATTTCCTATTATTTTTTTCGTACAGATCATTTTTTCACCTTCTTTAAGCGTAAGCGGAAAAAATGCTGATTAGCGTTTCCGCTTATTCATTGCTGTCTAATCCCTGGCATATTAATGTATTTTATAATCCGGATTCAATATATGCGGCGAATCTTTTCCGGCAAAGAAATCATTGCATATGTCAATCGCCATTTTATATATGTTCCATAAAGATTCCACAGTCTGACTGGACACATGAGGCGTAAGAATAATATTGTCAAGTTTAAGAAGCGGCGAGTCCAGAGGCAGAGGCTCAGCGGCAAAGACATCCAGACCGGCACCGGCAATTTTTCTTTCTGACAAAGCTTTATACAAGGCATCTTCATCGACAATATTCCCTCTTGCCGTATTGACAAGTACAGCCGTTGGCTTCATCAGGGACAATAATTTTTCATTTACCAGATGATGCGTACTGTCGTTATAAGGGACATGTATGCTGATGGCGTCGGATATCCTGAACAGTTCTTCCAAAGAAACCGGTTCAACTCCCATTTCTTTCATGGCTTTCTCATCGGGATAAGGGTCATAGGAAACAATCCTGCAGTTAAATCCTTTAAGTATCTGCGACAATTTTTTCCCTATGTGACCGAAACCGACTATTCCGACTGTCCCGTCGATAATTTCATTTCCCACTTTTTTCATCCAGTTTCCCTGTCTTACACATTGCTGGTTTATATTGAGTTTCCGCTTTGTTGCAAGAATAAGCAGTAATGCCATTTCAGCCACAGCACTGGTATTGGCGCCTGTAGTTCTTGCGATCGCTATCCCGTATTTTGATGCGGCATTCAGATCCACATTATCATAACCGACTCCAAAACGAACCAGCAGCCTTGTTTGGGTATTAATTTCTTTGAATATTCTTTCATCATAAGGTTCCACATCTATAATTCCGGCATCTGCGTTTTTGAGTTCTTCAATTACAGCTTTTTCATCAAATGGTTTCTGGACTGACCATTTATATTCGAAGCCAAGTTCTCTTGCATAATTTTCCGCGCGGTTGTTAAGATCTATAAAAATCTCAGATCTCTCACCAAAGAAAGAAACTATTTTTTTCATATTTCAGCCCTTTCAATTCAGTAATGATTTTTACATGCATGATAATAAAGGTAATCCGGTTTGTTTTGGAAAATAATAATCATGTTCCGAGATATTTCATAAGTATTTCATTTGACAAATCCGAAGAGGCACATTCATGGACAACCGTTCCCTTTTCAAGGATATAAATATAGTCGCTGACTTCCAAAGCGAATTTGTAATTCTGCTCAGCCAGAAGAATAGTTGTGCCTCGTTTTATCAATTCTTTTACGATATCAGCCAGCTGTTTTACTATTATGGGGGCAAGACCTTCCGTTATTTCATCCATCAATAAAAGCTTCGGATTTTGGACTAACCCACGGGCTATGGCCAACATCTGCTGTTCGCCGCCGGACAGCTTGCCGGCCATTGAGGATTCCCTGTCCTTAAGCTGTGGGAACAATTCATAAATTCTGTTTAAAGTCCAGAATTCAGTTCCGTCAACACCTTTTTTCATGGATATTAATAAATTTTCCTTTGTTGTTAAATTGGGAAATATGTGGCGGCCTTGCGGCACGTAGGATATGCCCTGTTTCGCGATCTGATATGTCTTAAGACCTACAATATTCTTATTGTCGAAAATAATTTCTCCTTCAGTACGGTTATGATTCTGGGGATTCATTATGCCCATTATTGTCTTCATCGTTGTCGATTTCCCCACTCCGTTGCGGCCCAAAATACATATCGATCTGCCCTCATCCACATTAACATTCAGATCAAACAGAATATGGCTCTTATCATAATATGCGTTAACATTTTTAAGTTTTAGAATGCTACTCATTGCTGCCACCTCCCAAATAAGCCTCCTGAACGAACTTATTGTTTTTAATATTTTCAGGTGTACCAGTAGCTATCATTTCTCCTTTTCTCATAACTGATATCACGTCTGCATAATTAAACACAATATCCATGTCATGCTCTATAAACAGCATGGTCATATGTTGCTTTTCTCCCAGTTGCCTTATGAGATTCATCAGATTGTGAGCTTCCTCTCTGGAAACACCGGCAGCGGGTTCGTCCAGTATAAGCAATTGGGGCTCCATTGCAAGGGCGATTGCTATATCAAGTCTTCTTTGATCACCATATGACAAATAACCGGCTATTTCGTTCATTTTATCCTGAATTCCTACCAATGAAAGGAAATGCTCCACCTCATCCTTTAAATATGAATCCCTGACATATCTGAAAAAATATGTTTTTTTGTTTTTATTAATTCTCGCTATCTGAACATTTTCATATACCGTAAGATTTTGAAATATTTGCGTTATCTGAAAACATTTGCATAAGCCCCTGCGAACTATTTCATAAGGCGGCCGCGCCGTTATATCTTCACCGTTAAATATAACCTTACCGCTTGAAGGAGTCGTACGATTGCATATCAGGTCCATAAGTGTGCTTTTGCCGGCTCCATTGGGGCCGATAATTGCGCGGACCTGTCCCTTGGGAACGTCAAACGATACATTATTTACTGCATGCAGGGCACCAAAATAACGATTAAGATTCTCTACTTTTAAAATAGGTTGGCTCATTTTTGCCCTCCACCTTTACTAAATAATTTTTTTCTGCTATTATCCAAATTCAATGTTGATTTGTCCTTTAGTAATCCTCCCCGTAAGAAGAGTACGCACAAAACAATAATTACACCAAAAATAGCCTGATAGAAATTCGTTATAATAGGAAGCTGTACGTTAATAAACGTTACAATAGCTGCACCGACTATGGGTCCTAAGAAACTGTACATTCCTCCAATCAGACACATAATCAGTCCTTCCAGCGATACATTTGTGGATATCATTGCGGGAAAGGCGCCCATGTTTCTCATGGAATATAACAGGCCGGCTATTCCGCAGAAAAATCCCGATACTATATATGCAGTAAGGCGAATGTTATGGGTATTGGCTCCGATAAAAGTCAGCCTTTCAATATTTTCCCTGCTGCCTTTAAGCATTTTTGCAAAGGGGGACTTGAGGAAAAAATAAATAATTACTATACAAATAAGGCTTACTGCAAAGCATAAATAGAAATTACCCTTTGTGCTTGAAGCAAAAGGCAGCCGCACGCTTCCGGTAATACCTGTATCACTGCCAACGATCTGCATTTTTTGAACCAGTGACCATAACAGCGTATTAAATCCCATATTCATGAAAGCAAAAGCCATATCATCATTTGCTCTTAAACAAACTATCCCTATAAATACAGCAAGTAACAAATTTAAAAGCAAAGCAAGAGGAATCGCTACCGCCATAGGTATATGCATTCTCACAACCATGAACAGATAAGCATATGCCGTAAACCCAAAATATGTTCCTTGCCCGAGAGGTCTCAACCCTCCAAATCCGAGTATTATGTTAACTGCCGAAGCAAATAACATATAAATAACCATTCTGGACATGAAATCTAAAATAGAATCCGTTGCCATGCATGAAGCAACGAGTATTACAATTACAGTAATGATTCCACCTAATAAATCCCTCTGTTTCTGAGATAAGCTTTTAATTTTTGAAATCATGTTTCAGGCGGCCTCCTTTTTTGTAAAAATGCCCTGCGGTCTTATAAACATGCATATAACCATTAATGCAGCAGGAATGACATTATAATACTGCGGAAAATATATTGCACCAAATGCATTAACAAGACCTACCAGTAAAGCTGCAGGCAGGCACCCGTTCATATTTCTCATACCGCCAATCATAAGGATGGGCATGACATTTGCAAATATGGAAAGCCCTTCTTTAGGGCTCATGCCGGTTATGGGCGCGTTAAGCACTCCTCCAAGTCCGGCAATTCCTGTCCCGAGCATAAACATAATTGAAAATAGCTTGGTCACGTTAATTCCCAGGCAGGCAACCATTTCTCTGTCTTTTATGATTGCTCTCATCATCATGCCCAGCTTTGTTTTGTTCATCATAAACCAGAAAGAAACGGCAATAACTATACCAACAGCAATCATAAACAAATAATATGTCGGGAAATATATACCAAAAATGGCCACAGACTTATTTAGAAATTTCGGGAGTTTCATAAGCCGTATTGCGTAACCCCAAATCAACACCATCATATCACAGACAATATAGGCTACTCCAAATGTAAGAAGCATTATATAAAGCATATTCTTTCCGAACAAAGGCCTAACAGCCCTCTCCACAAACCAGCCCAAACCGCCCACAATAAGAGGGGCAATAATAAGTGCAGGTATAAAGCCAATACTTGCGGCAATGGTATATGTAAGATATGTACCAAGGACAAAAAAAGCGCCCTGGCCGAAATTAACCATATTCATGCCGCTTATAATTAACGACATGCCAGCGACCATCATGTATGATATCATTCCACTAGAAAGTCCTGTAACCAACGTTTGAAAGAAAAACGGTACAGTCATACACACTCTCCTATCCGTTAATTTGATTATTAGTTGATAGGCGCAGTATATCTGTGCGCCTATCAACATAATCATTATTGAGTATTAAATGTTTTTCTGTTATTTGTATTCCGAAAGGTCTTTGAATGTAAGTCCGATTTCTTCCGCATATGCCTTCATTTGTTCTTTTGTGGGAAGAACTTCATCAGCCTTATAAATTCTGTAAACTTCTCCTACAGGAATTGACCATTTGCCTGTAGTGTCTTCAACCGCGGTTACATAATAGTATGTATGATTCATAACATGGTCGAAATCGCGGAAATGCAAATCTTTACCATATATAGTATCAAAGTGTACATTTTCCAGTGCGGTGGTTACGCCTTCAGGGCTCCAGTCATCGGTTGTTTTCAGGGCTTCACAAATGGCTGTTATTCCTATATACCATGTATATCCCATATCCGAAGGCAAAATCTCCTGACCATAAAGTTGTTGTCCAAATTTGTTGTAATCTTCAACCATTTCATCGTTACCTTCAATATCGCTCAACCAGAAGGGCCACAAATCAACTCCATGAACTCTGCCATACGGATAGTTGCCGGCTTCTGCCAGTGAAGACGTATTTGTGGAATCGCAAGTGTACCATCCAAGATAATGGGCTTTTTCCCAAAGGCCAAACTGAGTGCCTTGATTAATCAGGGATACAAAATTAGGCCCTGCAATACCGCCGAGAATGATATCAGGATTCTTTCCGGCAACCGAACTGATTATTGTTGAGAACTCGGTTACACTGGCTGCCACCTGGCTGGAACCAAGGTTCTTAACTCTGTCGCCTTCTCTTTTGAAGAAGAAATCACGGCTGTCACCAGGAGCGCCGCCATCGTTTCCTATAAAGTAAGCAGAAGTAAATCCCTGTTCTTCGGCATAAATGGCATTCATATTAGCAATAGCCCATGCATTGAAACCAACCGAGAACATATAACGGGTTGCGTTTTCTATGGTAACTCTTGTATTCATTGTACATGGTGTTACCATAGGGAATTTGTTTGTTTCAGCCCATTGAGCGCCGGTAGGAGCCTCGCCGTCGCCTTTCGGTCCAAGGATCGCAACTACGCCTTCTGATACCAGCTCAGTAGCCTTCTGGGCAACATTGGCCGAATCATTAGCAGTATCACGATATACAAGGACAACCTGTTTGCCGTTAATTCCTCCGGCCTCATTGATTTGCTTTACAGCCAATTCGGCACCGGCTTCTGCCCAAACTACCGTTGCGGCACCGGGTGAAGAACGGTCTGTCAATACGCCGATTTTGACAACATCTTTAGAATCGTTGTTATCTTTCTGAGTTTCAGTGTTCTGAGTTCCGGTATTTTCGGCCGGTTTTACATCGTTTTCTTTCGAAGTATCTTTTGTGACATTACCTGCATTAGCGCCGGTGTTCTGTTCATTGCCTGTGGAAGCTGATTTAGAACATCCGGAAAACAACATAGTAAAAATTGTTAAAACCATTAAGACACTTAAAACTCGCTTTTTCATAAATTTCCTCCCTTTTTGTTTTTTATGTAAATAAATTATGAAACCGCAGCTTATTACTTTGCCTGTTTTTATAAGCGATCTCTTATATCCGGCCGTACCCAGCCTTCAGGATAGTCTTCAACATTGTTACCGACAATCGTGTATTTTTTGTTTTTCATGGTAAAACTGTTTTCCAGCTCCATATAACTCTGAGGGTCGAACATAGAAGAAGCAGAAAAGCTCTTAATTCCTGATGCAGGCGCATGAGTAAATGTATAACCGACGCTTTGGTTTTTGAAATTTTCACGTCCGTGTTCGAGCATGCCTTCCATAGCGGCTTTCATTGTGAAATGAGTGGAACACATAACAAATCCGAGCTCTGTCAGCTGTTCCATAGTACAGTAAGGTTCTCCGGTTTCAGGATTGGCACGGACATCGGCAAAGATTTTAGGACCGGGTACAAGTCTGCTCATTTCAACAGCCTGCTCATATGTAGAAACCTTAACCATCATTGCCAGGTCAGCCCCCAGACGCATTGCTTCATTCAAGCGTTCGCATCCTTCTTTCATTTCCTCCGGATTATTGGGGTCTGCATTGGTTCTCGCAATCAGCATACAGTCTGAGCCTTTCAGAGCCTCTACTGCAGCCCGTACCTTTGCCAGATATTCTTCTCGGGGCAGTATATTCGTAGACTCTTCCATATCGCTGGCATCTTCCAACTGAATAGCAGCGGCTCCTGCCATTACAAGGCGCCTTGCTGCACGATATACGGCCAGCGGACCGCCAAAACCGTCTTCGATATCACATATCAGTGGAATAGATGAGGTCTGTGTTATCCTTGATACAATCCATTCCATATCAGTCAGATTTGTAAAACCATAGTCAATACACCCGTTCATTGCTATAGAAAGTTCTCCGCCGCTTAATAAGCTAACCGGAAATCCACACATTTCTACGGCATGATTTGAACAGCAGTCATAAACACAAGGTACAAGAAAACATTGACCTTTTCTTTCATCTAAAATTTGTCTCAGTGTCTTCTTACTTGGCATATACTTCCTCCTCCTTTTTTAAACTGCACAATTCTAAAAAGTAATTTTGTTATACATTTATAGCATTTAATGTATATTTGAAGTATACAACAAGAATATATTATGTACAATACACATATTGCACAATTGACACTATATTTTTTCTATCAATTTGCACTAAAAATGCAGAATTACTAAAAGAGCTTATGTAAAATTGTAAAATAAATATAATGTAAAATACTTGTAATTTACTATTAAAAAACTTATAATATAACAAAATCAGGCTTTAATAAACATAAAGTATACAACAATTTTATCAGCGAAGAAGGAGGTTAAATTTGTGAATGCTTCCAATAAAATTTCAAGTAAAACGCTGAAAGAACAGGCATATAAAATACTCAAAGAGAAACTGGTTAATTGTGAGTTTCCTCCTGGTGGCATGTTAAATGAAGCGCAACTATCATCTGAATTGGGTATCAGCCGGACTCCTATCCGTGAAGCAATAAGTGTATTGGAAACTGAAGGCTATCTTAAAATAGTGCCCAAAAAAGGGATTTTGGTCACAGATATTTTATTAAATGACGTTTTGCAGATATTTCAGGCGAGAATGGAAATCGAGCCCATTACACTGAAAATGGCGGGGCCAAATCTGTCCACCGAAGAATTAATTAAATGGCGCGACAAATTTATGAATAAATCCGATGATGTGATAACCGGATTCCGCCTGGATACAGAAATGCACATGTATATTATTGAACATTGCAATAATCAGTATATAATCGAGATGATGAAGAAAATATTCGAGAAAAATACGCGTATTATAATATCAAGCAAACAAAACAGAATGCATTACGAGGATGCCCAGAAAGAACATATTGAAATTTTAAATGCGTTAATTGAAAGAAACTATGATTACGGTGCAGAGTTGATGAGAAAACACATTAATAATTGCAGACGTTCTGCCCTGAATTATTTTTATAATCTGTAATACATGAGCCAATATATAATTTATATAATCTGGAACATAAGCAGAAAGCTTGTTCTGGCCAAAATATATGAGCCAACATATAATTTATATGATCCAGCAAAAATTAATTAGTTGCAGGGATGCCTGAAACGAGAAGCGTTTATAAATAAATGTTATAATAAATTTCATACATAAAAAAATCAAATAGGAAACTCAGCAGAATTTCCTATTTGATTGTACACTTTAGGCAATAACATCCCAAACACTTGACAAAGATCCAATAAAAAAACTCCCCGAGTAGGGCTCGAACCTACAACCCCGCGGTTAACAGCCGCGTGCTCTACCATTGAGCTATCGAGGAATACATAAGTAATATTATATCTATGTTTTGTAATTGTCAATATATTTAATGGGATTTTATTCAAAAATTTTTATCCAAACTGCTGTCATATGGCGCATCAGATGTTTATAAATTGGTTATTTTCTTATTAAATTTTTAGTTGCAAATAAAATACGGCTATGTTATAATCTAATTCGTTCGATATACAAAACATGAAAACAGAACATGCAGTTGTGGCGGAATTGGCAGACGCGCTAGATTCAGGTTCTAGTCCGGGTTTAACTGGGTGGGGGTTCAAGTCCCCCCAACTGCAGTAAGACGCTTGAAACATTGTGTTTCAAGCGTTTTTTATTTCTCAGAATTAATTTAAACTCCTTCTAACACGCACTAGATTTTTACTAGAGTTTATACATAATCTAATGCGTATGAAAGGATGATTTAAGTGCAGAAAATATCAATGAAAATGAATCAAAATCTTACCATCCATGAAGCATTTCAATTTTATATTAAGAAATGCTCGATTAAAATTTAACCTCACAAACTATTAAAACCTACACTGTTCACTATAATGTCTTTGAAAAATTTATCGGTTCTGATACTCTTATATCAGATATATCAAAAAATATAAGTGATGACTTTATTATTTATCTTAGAGAAAACAATAGATGTAATGACATAACGATAAATTCATATATTAGGTCAATTAGAGGATTTCTGTATTTTTTAATGGAAAATGGATATATACCAACATTCAAAATTGACCTACTAAAAGTCAACAAAAAAAATAAAAGAAACTTATACTGATGCAGAATTAAAATTACTTTTAAAAAAGCCGAACATAAAAGAATGCGATTTTGGAGAATATCGTATGTGGGTATTTTCTAATTATCTGCTTGCTATGGGCAACAGAATATCTTCTGCATTAAATATAAGAATTAAAGATTTGGACTTTAATAATAATTTAATAACTATAAATAAAACAAAGATAGAAAAGCACAAATAATACCTATGAGCAATAAATTAAGTGGAATATTACAGGAATATTTACAGTTCAGAAATGGTGAACCAGACGATTATGTTTTCTGCACAATTACAGGTACAAAGGCATCTGTCAAATCATATCAGGATGCACTTGCAAGATATAATCATAACAGAGGCGTGATGAAAACATCAGCACATCTATATAGGCACACCTTTGCTAAACATTGGATATTAAACGGTGGAGATATATTTCGACTACAAAAAATATTTAAACTGTTCCTGCTATAGCAACCAATATATCCCTCTATCTAAGTCAACTTTACATAAAATTGTGTAACCAATACTGTATAATTTGATTAAAACCAAAAATGTAAAATATTTGTAGTAATATCTTGATTTTATGGAAAATAATTTTATAATAAAAGAAGATGCAATAACCATTTATTCTAATCTTTTATCTATATTTATTCTATTTCATTCATAGTGTGGTTCTATGTGTTTTAATGAAATTTTTATAATAATTAACTAATATTACGCTGGCTTTATGGCTTTATAGCCAGTGCGAATGTCAAGCTCACATGAAATGATAGGGGTATTCGCATCAGCGGATTTGAGAAGTGGTCTGTAAGTCACAATATTTTTTGTGCAAGACTAACACTCATAGAAGGAGTTACTTCGAGTATACCTATCACAACAGGTCAAAAGGTTGTGCAATTTGCATATTAAACGGATTATTAAATTGTTAAAATTTGCAGATACAATCCGTATGCATATGCAAATTGAAAGTTCGGTCTGCACTCAAATTGCCAGTTGTTATATTGATACAATCCGTATGCATATGCAAATTGAAAGTATCCGCCTAGGTTCGGGCGGATCGACTAACAGGAGATACAATCCGTATGCATGTGCAAATTGAAAGTAGTGGAGAGTCTTATAATTTAGATGACTTGATGCGATACAATCCGTATGCATGTGCAAATTGAAAGCATATCAGAAATTACTATAAGTGATTTCGGCATGTCGATACAATCCGTATGCATGTGCAAATTGAAAGGGAAGAACAGTTAAAGCATCACAAGCCGCAGCAAAAGGATACAATCCGTATGCATGTGCAAATTGAAAGCCTACGAAGAACGCACCGTTGGAGTAACAAGGTTGATACAATCCGTATGCATGTGCAGTTGCAAAATAAACAGCCTTCTTATCCTCTTGATTCAATCAATAAGCATATTTACACATAGAGCCACACCAACTTTATATCCCACATCCTGAATAAAAAGGGGTATTATAATGGCTAAAAAAAATATAAATAATACAAAAAAAGTCACATTGTGTGAAAAGGTAAAGATAACACAAATATATTCACCAGTAGCGGATTGGAAAGAATTTCACAAAGTATTTAAGATTCTTCAAAAAGAAACAATTTTAGCAAGTAATAAGATTATTTCAATTTGTAATATATTTAACTCTTTTGATAATAAGGAAGAACAAAAAGATTGGTTGATAAAAAAATACCAAAGCGAGAAATTAAGAAATGTATTATATGAAGTAGCAAGAAAATATTGTTATTATCTATATAGTAGAAACGCTAATGCTATTAGCAATGATATTTATTATAAATATTTTAATGGGCCAAATTCATATAAAGTAAAGGTTCAAAAAGGAATTGGCAATCCACCAATGACTTTTACAGAAAGCATTCCTTTATATATAACAGTGCAAAGACATAAAATTGAATGCACCAATAATGATAGACATTATTATACTATAGAAGTTCCTTTACTAAACAATAATTGTAAATCCGGGATTCAAATTAAAGATACAGAAGAAAAAATTCAAGTTAATAACAATTCTTTAATATTTGGCATAAATGCTTCTCGTAATAAGAGATTAATCAATATATTAGATAATATTATATCTGGTAATTATGAATTTTGTGATTCAAAATTAAAACGTGTTAAATCTAAAAAACGTAATCACAAATATGATTACTATTTTTTACTGTCTTACAAAAAGCCTGTAATTGAATTAAAAACATTAAAACCTGAAAATGTATTAGGCGTTGATTTGGGTATGACAGTTCCTGCATATTGTGCAGTTAATTATTGTGATTATAAAAAGAAAGCTGTAGGCGATTCAAGAATTATTAGATATAATCTTATGCAGGAAAAAATTAATAAAAGAATACAAAGAAATATTAAATACAACTTGAGAGACTGTCATGGAAGAAAATATAAACTTGATGGATATGATGGGGCATCAAATAAAATAGCCAAAAGAAATAGTACATATAACTTTAATCTTGCAAGCGAAATTGTTCAACTAGCAATTAAGTGGCAATGTGGTACAATACATTTAGAGGATTTAACCAAGATACATGAAATTAATCCCCAAAATAGGTTTTTAAAAAACTGGACATATTATGATTTACAACAGAAAATTGAAAATAAAGCGAACGAATATGGTATTGTAGTTAAATACATTAATCCATATCATACTTCACAGACTTGTTCAAACTGTGGCCACTTTGAAGCTGGCCAGAGAATAAGTCAAGCACTTTTTCAATGTAAATATTGCGGTTATAGTGTAAACGCTGATTACAATGCCGCCAGAAATATTGCTCTATATAAAATTTTGTCAGGCCTTAATTGACATATTATATAATACTTATTTTAATTATTATTAACGCTTATTTTCAATTAATTGAGGGTTATCATGTGCTTTTTAAATCATAACCACCCGTCAAACGGGTGGTTTGCTCTGAGGCTATAAGCCTCTGTTACCGGCCAGCGCCTAAAGACGC